>ERZ773077.135-NODE-135-length-53779-cov-9.731498_pt1 | contig 53779 bp, 40 predicted proteins | sample MGYA00580612_ERZ773077 | MGnify/ENA primary metagenome ERZ773077 (study PRJEB29015, sample SAMEA2737971) | human oral metagenome | biome: human oral; feature: human-associated habitat; material: dental | place: China | collected 2021 ...
TCACCACAGTAGCCGCACTCGAATTCTACAGAAACACATTCTGACTAAGCCTCATCGAATCGTGGAAAAGCGAATGGAGAGAAAACCTCCGGCTCCATGGATAATTTTTCTCGGGGCGGTAGGAGGGTTTGTCCTTATTATGGTGATGTATTGGTTTTCTTTTGCGAGTAGGTCTAGCACTGTTGCTGGTGCTGCTTCGATGGCTCTCGCTAGTTTTCTAGTGGCTGTGGGTGCGGTGTGGAGGATCAAGCGGCAGGCCAAGCGCCTTGGGTATCGAAACTATAGAATATTCGCTAACAGGTCAAAAAATGCTTCCCCGCGGCGGGGTTCCTTCTGGTTCAACTCTCCCAAGAAGTAAAGGGATTGGCTGTCGGCAGTAATCTGTCTTAACCCAAAGCGTAAAGAGCAATGCCTGTGAATCAGGATAGGGGAGCTTTGCAACCCTGACATGCAGATCGGCTCCGGAACCTCTCGTCCCGAAGCCGATCTGCGATGCGGGTCTGTTACTCCTCCAAGTCGCCCTCCACCTCCAGGTAGAGCTCATGAAGCTGCTTGATCAACTCAGGATCGGGATTCTCCCACATGCCGCGGTCCACTGACTCCTGGAGCCGCTCCACCATGCTGCGTAGCGCCCACGGATTCGCCTGCCGCAGGAATGCCTGGTTCTCCTCATCCAGCAGATAGGTGTTGGCCACCGACTCGTACATCCAGTCGCCCACCACCTGAGCAGTGGCATCGAAGCCGAACAGGTAGTCGACGCTGGCAGCCATCTCGAACGCACCCTTGTAACCGTGACGACGCATCGCCGCCAGCCATTTCGGGTTCACCACCCTTGCCCGGAACACCCGGGCCGTCTCCTCCGCCAATGACCGGGTGCGCACCGCGTCCGGAATGGTGGTGTCACCGACATAAGCCTTGGGGGAGGAGCCCGTCAAAGCCCGGACCGTGGCCACCATGCCGCCGTGATACTGGAAATAGTCGTCGGAGTCGATGATGTCGTGCTCGCGGGAATCAACATTCTTTGCTGCCACTTTGATGCGACGATAGTTGTTCTCCATGTCGTCTCGGGCCGGGGCGCCGTCCAGATCGCGTCCATAGGCGAACCCGCCCCAGGCGGCATAGACCTCAGCCAAATCCGCGTCGGTGCGCCAATTCCCGGACTCAATCAGCTCCAGCATGCCCGCCCCGTAGGTGCCCGGCTTGGAGCCGAAGATCCGGGTGCGCGCGCGCCGCTCATCACCATGAGACTCCAGATCGGCGGTCACATGAGCACGCACGAAATTCGACTCGGCTGGTTCCTCCTGAGCCGCAGCCAAAGCCACGGCGTCGTCAAGGAGGGCGACGACATGCGGGAAGGCATCCCGGAAGAACCCCGAGATGCGCACAGTGACATCAATGCGGGGCCGACCCAGCTCCTCCAAGGAAATCGGCTCCAACCCGATCACCCGACGCGACTGCTCCTCCCAGAGGGGACGGATGCCAAGCAGCGCGAACACCTCGGCGATGTCATCACCCGAGGTGCGCATGGCGGAGGTGCCCCACACCGACAGACCCACGGAGCTGGGATATTCTCCCGTCTCCTGCCGGTATCGGGCGACAAGATTCTCCGCCGCCGCCTGACCGGTCTGCCACGCCAGCTTCGACGGGATGGCCTTCGGATCGACGGAATAGAAGTTACGGCCCGTGGGCAGCACATTCACCAGGCCTCGCAGCGGTGAGCCCGACGGACCCGCCGGAATGTAGCCGCCGTCGAGAGCATGCAACACCGCGGGAATCTCACCCGCGGTCTGCCGCAGACGCGGCACCACCTCGGCGGCCCCGAACTCCAGTGCCGCCCGCACCCCGGCCACATCCACCCCGTCGCGTCCCGCCAGCGGGGCGACGATGCCATCGATGGCATCCGCGTTCCAGCCCGCCGCGGCAAGCTGCTCCACCAGGCTGCGGGCCTCCGCCTCCACCCAATCAGTCTCCTCACGGGTGACGGAGACATCCTGCTGATCCTCCGGCAACCCCAGCGCGACGCGAAGACCCGGCACCCCATCGGTGCGGCCCCCGAAGACCTGGTTGGCGCGCAAGATCGCGAGGACCAGGTTCACCATGCCCTCATCCTCAGGCACCTGGGACAGGATGTGCAGGCCGTCGCGGATCTGGACGTCCTTGATCTCGCACAGCCAGCCGTCAACGTGCATGACGAACTCGTCGAACTCCTCCTCATCCGGCCGCTCATCCAGCCCCAGATCCTGATGCATCTGAGCCGCCTTGATGAGCTGCCAGATCTCACCCTGCAGGGCGGGAGCCTTCGCCGGATCCATCACGGAGACATTGCCGTACTCGTCGAGCAGCTGCTCCAGCCGGGAGATGTCGCCATAGGACTCGGCGCGCGCCATCGGCGGGATCAGGTGATCGACGATCGTGGCGTGGGCACGGCGTTTCGCCTGGGTGCCCTCGCCGGGATCGTTGACCAGGAACGGGTAGATCAGCGGCAGGTTCCCGAGAGCCGCATCAGGTCCCGAGGCAGAGTCGAGGGCCAGGGTTTTGCCGGGCAGCCACTCCAGGTTTCCGTGCTTGCCGACATGCACGACGGCGTGCGCACCGAACTCCTTCTCCAGCCAGCGGTAGGTGGCCAGATAGTGGTGGGTGGGCGCCAGGTCGGGGTCATGGTAGATGGCGATCGGATTCTCCCCGAAACCGCGGGGCGGCTGCACGAGGATCACGATGTTCCCGGCCTGCAAGGTGGCGGCGACGATCTCACCATCGGGATTGGTTGCGCGATCCACGAATAGGTTCCCCGGGGCCTCACCCCAGGCCTCAGTCACCTGCCGCTGCAGCTCCTCCGGGAACTCCGCGAACCAGCGCCGGTAGGTGGCGGCATCAATCCTCACAGGCTGGCCGCTGAGCTGCTCACTGGTCAGCCACTCCTCGTCCTGCCCGCCCGCCGCGATGATCGCATGGATCAAAGCGTTGCCGGCCGTGGTGTCGGGATGCTCGCCCTCCACCGGCTCCAGCTCCCCGGTGCCGGGGATCTCCCCGGGAGCACCGATGTCATACCCCGCCTCCCGCATGGCCCGCAGCAGCCGGATGATCGACACCGGGGTGTCGAGGCCGACGGCATTCCCGATGCGGGCGTGCTTGGTGGGGTAGGCCGACAGCACGATGGCGACCCGCCGATCCGCAGGCGGGATCAGGCGCAGCCGGGCATGGTTCACAGCCAGCCCCGCCACGCGGGCGCAGCGCTCCAGGTCCGGAACGTAGTGGGGCAGGCCGTCGGCGTCGACCTCCTTGAACGAGAAGGCGACGGTGATGATCCTCCCATCGAACTCCGGCACCGCCACCTGGGTGGCGACATCGTAGGGACCCATGCCGTCATCCGTCGCCTCCCAGGTCTCCCGGCTCCAGGTCACGGTCAGGCCCTGCAGGATCGGGACATCCAACTTGGCCAGCTGCTCCACGTCCCAGGCGCCCTCATCTCCACCGGCGGAGGCGTCGGCGGGATTCAGACCGCCCGAGGCCTGAACGGTGGTGATGATCGCGTCGCAGGTGCCCAGGTACTCGATCAGCCCCGGATCAGGATCGCGCAGTGACGCCGTCTGGATGGGAACAGCCCGCCCACCCGCAGCATCAATGGCGTCGGAGAGGGCGACGATGTGCTTGATGTTCCCGGCCGCGTAGTGCGCACGATAGAAGATGATGCCGATCCTGGGACGCCGGTGACCGGCGGGCTCATCGTCGGGTGCCTCAGGCCGGGGAAGCTCACTCCACACCGGCATCTGCTCCACGGGCTCGAAGGCGTCACCTGTGAGCAGGACAGTGTCCGAGAGGAAGGCGTGCACGTTGCGGAGGTTCGCGACCCCGCCCTGCGTGAAGTAGTGATGCGCCTGTGCTGCGACGCCGATCGGCACCGAGGAGAGCTCCATCAAGGAGGCATCGGGGGTGTGCTGTCCGCCGAGCACCACCAGGGGCAGGCCTGAGCCGACGCAGGTGGTGAAGGTCTCGGGAAGCTGTTCCTTGCCGCCGAGGAAGCGGAACACGATCAGGTCGGCCCCGTCGATCAGCGCTCTCACCGCCTCGACGCTGAGCTTCGCTGGGTTTCCGTAGACGTAATCGGCTTCGCTCGCGCGTGCGCTGAGCAGGTCGGTCTCTGTCGTGGTGAGCAGGGCGATGCGGGTCAAGTCTTCCTCCGTCTGGATCCGCGTCCGGGTGGTTGAGGTGCCTCGGGGTGTTCCTGACTTCGCGGGAGGCGTCACAGTGGCGGGACCGTCCCGGGCTTGCACCGGGTTCCAGAGCCCGAAGGCGAGCCAAGCTTAGCGGCACCCCAAGGAAACGGCAGACTCACGGCAGGGGTCTCTGCCATCGCATGGCCTAGGCTTGTGACTCATGCAGGATCTCGTCATGACGCTGCGCTGTCCGGACCGTCCGGGCATCGTGCACGCCCTGTCCGGTGTCATCGTGGCTCTCGGCGGCAACATCAACGAATTTCAGCAGTTCAGCTCTCCCGACACAGGACAGTTCTTCACCCGCCTTGAGGTGAGCGTGCCGGCGCGTGAGGCCCTCACAGAGCAGATCACCAAGGCGGCAGCCCAATTCGACGCTGAACTGCACATCTACGATGCGGGCCAGGCCACCCGCACCCTGCTTCTGGCCTCCAAAGCCGGTCACTGCATGAACGAGCTGCTGTTCCGCTGGCGCGCCGGCTCGCTGCCCATCGACGTGGTCCAGATCATGGCCAACCACGAGGTGCTGGAGTCGATGGCCGAGTTCTACGGGGTTCCCTTCAGGCACCGCTACGTCGCCCCGGAGACCAAGGCCGAGTTTGAGGACGAGCTGCGTCACATCGTCGAGGAGCAGGAGATCGAGCTGGTGGTGCTGGCCCGGTATATGCAGATCCTCAGCCCCGAGATGTGCGGCTTCCTAGAGGGCCGGGCCATCAACATCCACCATTCCTTCCTGCCGGGATTCAAGGGGGCAAACCCCTACCGTCAGGCGCACAGCCGCGGTGTGAAGCTGATCGGCGCCACCGCGCACTTCGTCACCCAGGACCTTGATGAGGGGCCGATCATCGAGCAGAACGTGGTGAGGGTGGATCACACCATGAGCGTCAGCAAACTGGTGCGTCAGGGGCAGGCCCAGGAGTCTCAGACCCTCGCTGAAGCCGTCCGCCTGTTCGCTGAGCACCGTGTGCTGGCCGACGAACACAGGACGGTGATCTTCCGCTGATGTCAGCGGTCTATGACATCGCCCTGATCGCGCTGTTCATTCTGATCGGGGGCACCTTCGCGTCGGCGGAGATGGCTTTGGTGACCCTGCGCGAGTCGCAGATCAGGCAACTGGCCACCAGAGGCAAGCGCGGACGCGCCATCGAGAGGCTGACCAGGAACCCCAACCTGTTCCTGTCCGCCGTTCAGATCGGGGTCACCCTCTCCGGCTTCCTGTCCGCGGCCTTCGGTGGGGCGACGCTGGCCTCCAGCCTCGCCCCGATCCTCGAAGGCTGGGGACTGTCGCCCTCCATCGCCCAGGGCGTCGCCCTCGTCGTCATCACCATCGTCATCTCGTATTTCTCGATCGTCATCGGTGAGTTGAGCGCCAAACGCCTCGCCATGCAGCGTGCCGAGGGCTTCGCCCTGGCGCTGGCACCGCTGGTCGCCGGGATCGCGACGCTGGCGCGTCCCGTCATCTGGTTCCTCGGGGTCTCCACCGACGCAGTCGTCCGCATCTTCGGAGGCGACCCGAAGCTGTCCAAGGACGCCGTCAGCGACGAGGAGCTGCGCGCCATGGTGTCGGTGTCCACCACCCTGGGCACCGAGGAGCGCAACATCGTGGATGAGGTCTTCGACGCGGGACAGCTCAGCCTGCGTGAGCTCATGGTCCCGAGAACCGAGGTCGAGTTCCTGCCCGCCGACATGCCGCTGCAGCTGGCCTACAAGGAGGTCAGAGGAGCCCCCCACTCTCGGTATCCCGTCACCGATGGCTCGGTTGACAAGGTGATCGGCTTCTGTCACGTCCGTGACCTGATGGACCTCGACCATGATGCCCGCGATGGCCAACTGCGCAGCATCGTGCGGCCGGTCCTGAGCCTCCCCGACACCGTGAAACTGCTTCGGGCCCTGTCCGCGATGCGGGCCGCGAAGTCGCACATCGCCATCGTCCGTGACGAATACGGCGGCACGGCGGGCATCGTGACCTTGGAGGACCTCGTCGAGGAGCTGATCGGCGACATCACCGATGAGTACGACGTCGACGAGGAGGACGCCGCCACGAAGCTGGACGCCCTGGCCAGTCTGGACGGCCTGACAACCATTGAGGAATTCGCGGAGCTCTCGGGACACATCATCCCCGAGGGCCCATATGACACTGTCGCAGGATATGTGATGGCTCGACTCGGTAGGCTACCTACCCTGGGGGCAAGGATCAGCGTGGAATTGGCCCCTCACGAGACCCCTGAGGACCCGGACGCGCTGACCACCTGGGTCATGACAGTCGAGGAAATGGATGGTCGGCGGGCGTCTCGCATCTCCGTCCGGCGGCTATCGGGAGGTAACGATGGATGATGGGTCACAGCTGCTGACCGGTCCCGGGGCCGGGCCGGTGCTCAGCGCGGCAGTGCAGCATGCCGGGGGAGAGCTCCTCAGCTGGAAGCTTGAGCATGTCGACGCCAACCCGAGCCAATCCACCACCGCAACCTACCTGGCCCAGGTCAAATGGCCCTACGGTGAGCGCACAGAGCTACTCGGCGTGTCAGCCCGGCGCGGCGAGCTGTCCGACACCGACAGGGGAGCCGAGGTCTTCGCAGACGGAAACCGGGAGGTCGCCGTCTGGATCTACCCGGCCGACCCTGACCTGCCGGGACTGAAACGGGCCGCATTCCCAGACCAGCTGGCTGCGCTCGTCAACGATGCAGGCCTGATACCGCAGCGCATCACAGGCGACGATCTCCAGCTGAAGATCATCGGCTACCGACCCCGCCGCAGAGCAGTGGTGCGGTTCACCGCCTGCGGGAAAACCTTCTACATCAAGGCAATCCGGGCACGGCTCTTTGAAGATGTGCTGTCCCGGCATCAACTGCTGGCCGCTGCGCGAGTCCCCGCCCCCACGGTGGCCTACACCACCAGCGACCACCTGATGATCCTGGAGGAACTGCCCGGAAAACCCCTGGCTCGGGCCATCTTTGACCCCGGCGATCCCTGCAGCCCCGAGGAGCTCATAGCCGTCCTGGACGCGATGCCCCCCTCGGTGTCCCAGCTTGAGCGTCGGCCCCCATGGAGTGACGCCGTCGAACACTACGCCCACATCGTCGCCACCGCACTGCCCGAGGTCAGAGGCGACCTCAGATGGGCCACGCAGCAGATCCGGGCCGGACTGGCGGGACTGCCCCCAGGCAATGAGCCCACCCACGGTGACTTCCACGAGGGCCAGGTGCACGTCGCCCACGGCCGGATATCCGGCATCCTCGACATCGACACCATCGGACCGGGACGTCGAGCCGACGACCTGGCCTGCCTCATCGCCCACCTCTCCACGATCCAGCGGATGAACCCCGAGCAGGAGGCCAAGGTGCGCGACGTGCTGGCCCGCTGGGTCCCGGTGTTCGACCTTCGCGTCGATCCGGTTGAGCTGCGGCTGCGGGCAGCCGCTGTGGTGATCTCCCTGGCGACGGGCCCCTACCGCGGTCAGGAGCCAATGTGGCAGGAGTCCACGAGACAGATGGTGCGGGCCGCCCTGGCGCTTGTGAGACAGGTTTCGAGCTGATAACGATTCGCCTGTCACTGTGACGGGGCCGGGTGAGCCGGGGTAGGGTCAGACGACCCATGTCCTCCTGAACCCTTTGGAGCGCACAGTGACAAAGTCTCTGCTCAAACTGGCCTCGATCGCCACCGCCACCGCCCTGGCGCTGTCGGCGTGCGCTGAGGCGCCCACCACCAAACCCAGTGGCGACGAAGCCAGTACGTCACCATCCGTGACCGCCTCCGGAAGCTCTGCCCCGTCGGGCAGCTTCAAGGCCTGCATGGTCTCCGACTTCGGCGGCTTCGACGATGACTCATTCAATGAGACCTCCTACCTGGGCCTGACCAGGGCAGGCGGGGAACTTGGGGTGGAGACCGCTGAGATCGAGTCGAAGGCCGAGGCCGACTACGCCGGCAACGTGCAGCAGATGATCGACGGCAAGTGCAATATCGTGGTCACAGTCGGTTTTGCGCTGGCGAACGCCACCGAGGCTGCCGCGAAGCAGCACCCCGACAGTCACTTCGCGATCGTCGACTACGACTCCTTCGAGGGCGTGGAGAACGCGAAAGGCCTGATCTTCGACACCGCCCAGCCCTCCTTCATGGCCGGGTACCTCGCGGCCTCCATGACCGCGAGCAAGAAGGTCGGGACCTTCGGCGGAGCCCCCTACCCGACGGTCACCATCTTCATGGACGGATTCGCCCAGGGTGTGGATTACTACAACAAGACCAAGGGAGACAACGTTCAGGTCCTGGGATGGGACAGCTCCAACCCTGAAGGCGGGCAGTTCATTGGAGGCAACGACCCGTTCGGCGACCAAGCCGGCGGCAAGAACACCGCCAGCACCCTGATCGCCCAGGGCGCTGACATCATCCTGCCCGTCGCCGGGCCTGCGGGCAGGGGAGCGCTGGAGGCCGCCAAGGAGTCTGGCGGAAAGGTGAACGCCATCTGGGTGGACACCGACGGCTACGTCTCCGCCCCCGAGTTCAAGGACGTGATCATCACCTCCGTCGAGAAGAGTATGGACGTTGCGGTCTTCGAGACCATCAAGGCCGCCAAGAATGGGCAGTTCTCCTCCGACCCCTATGTCGGGACCCTGGAGAACAACGGCGTTGACCTGTCCGAGTTCCACGACTTCGACTCCAAGGTCTCGGCTGAGACCAAGGCAGAGCTGCAGCAGATCAAGGCTGACATCATCTCCGGCAAGATCACCGTCAAGTCCCCGGTGAAGTGACCTCTCCTTCGCAGGAGAGCGGAACCCCCGTCGGAGTCCAGCCAGTCCGGTGCTTGGGGTCGGGCTGTTCCCAAGCGCGAATGCCGTGAATGAACCTGCGATGGCAGAGTGCCTCTCAGGGCTCTGCCATCAAGGTTTTCCGGAGGTGCGGCACGGGGCGGTCAGTGCCCGGCTGAACGGCTGTCAGGCGATAGAGTGTGTCCGCCCCCAGTTAAGGAGGAAGCAGTGAGCTCGTCTGTCTCTGACGCACCTGTCCTGTCACTGAGAGGAATCACGAAACGCTTCGGCGATCTCGTCGCGAATGATGACATCAGCATTGATGTGACGCCGGGCCGAATCCACTGCCTGCTCGGTGAGAATGGCGCAGGAAAGTCCACCCTGATGAACATCCTGTTCGGGCTGCTCACCCCGGACGGGGGCGAAATCCTGCTGGGCGGTGAGCAGCTGCGGCTCAGCGATCCCAGACAGGCCATGGCTGCGGGAATCGGCATGGTGCACCAGCACTTCATGTTGATCCCGCCCTTCACTGTCGCCGAGAACATGGTGCTGGGACATGAGCCTGGAACCGCAGGGCTGCTGAACATCGCCCAGGCACGACGGCAGGTGAGGGAGCTGTCGAAACGCTACCGCCTGGACGTGGACCCCGACGCCTTGGTCGAGGACCTTCCGGTGGGGATCCAGCAGCGGGTGGAGATCCTGAAGTCGCTGGCGCTGGATGCCCGCTACCTGATCTTCGATGAGCCGACAGCTGTGCTCACCCCGCAGGAGATTGATGAGCTGATGGTGGTGATGCAGGCCCTGCGCGACGAAGGCCGTGCCATCGTGTTCATCACCCACAAACTCCGTGAGGTCCGGCAGGTCGCCGACGACATCACCGTGATCCGGCGTGGAAGGGTGGTGGGCAAGGCCGAAACCAGCAGCACCGAGGCGGAGCTCGCCGCCATGATGGTCGGCCGCTCCGTCGAACTGAAGGTCGCGAAGCAGCCTCCATCGCCAGGGGAAGACCGCCTGGTGATCAGCGACCTGGTGGTCGCCAACGCCTCCGGGAGCCTCGCCGTCGACCACCTGGACCTCACGGTGCGCGGCGGCGAGATCACCGTGATCGCGGGAGTCCAGGGCAACGGGCAGTCGGAGCTGGCAGAGGCGCTGCTCGGAACCATGCGCCCAGTGGGCGGATCCATCACCCTCGACGGGAGGCAGATCACCCGCCTCTCCCCGGCGAAGACCCTGGCGGCAGGCCTCGGATACGTCCCGGAGGATCGCCACAGGGATGGTTTCGTCGGCGAGTTCTCCATCGCCCAGAACCTAGTCCTGGACAATCTGGGCGAATACTCGGTGGCCGGGAACCTGCGACTCAAGAGCATCAGTCGCAATGCAGAGGAGCGAGTCGCCGAATTCGACATCCGCTCCAGCTCTCACACGCAGCCCGTGAAGTCGCTGTCCGGCGGCAACCAGCAGAAGGTGGTGCTGGCCCGGGAGCTGTCCCGGCCACTGGCGCTGCTGCTGGCGAATCAACCCACCCGTGGTGTGGACGTCGGGGCCATCGAATTCCTGCACAGCCGCATCGTCGCCGAACGTGACACGGGTGCCGCGGTGCTCATCATCTCCACGGAGTTGGACGAGGTGGAGTCTCTGGCCGATCAGATCGCGGTGATGTACCGCGGCAGGATCGTTGGCATCGTGCCGCCCGACACGCCACGAGATGTCCTGGGGCTCATGATGGCCGGAGTCAGCCATGAGGACGCCCTCAACTCGGTCTCGAATCAGGAGGCAGGGAAGTGACCACAGCGACTGCACAGCGGGTGAGGAGCATCGCGATCACCCTGGCATCCCTGATCCTGGCCTTCGCCGTGGCTGCGGTGATCATGGTGATCTCGGATGCCGCCATCATGGAGAAGTTCTCATGGTTCTTCTCCCGACCCCAAGACGCCCTCGACGCCTCCTGGGCGAAGATCTCGACCACCTTCCAGGCCATGTACGTGGGCTCTGTGGGAAACCTGGTGGCCGCAACCAACACCACTGCCGAGGCGGCTCCGCTCATAGCGGCAGGCCTGGGCGTCGGCTTGGCCTTCCGGGCAGGACTGTTCAACATCGGTGCGCAGGGGCAGGCAGTGATGGGCGCTCTCATCGGCGCCTACCTGGGGTTCAGCATCAAAGGGGTGCCGCTGCCCCTCCATCTTCCGCTCGTCCTGGTGGCAGCCATCGTGTTCGGGGCGCTCTGGGGTGGCATCGTCGGCTTCATCAAGGCCAGGACAGGAGCGCATGAGGTCATCCTCACCATCATGATGAACTATGTGGCCACCATCCTGCTGGCCTACCTCATGATGCAGCCCTTCATGAAGGCCCCCGGACGCTCCGATCCGATCTCGCCCGTGCTGGAATGGAGCGCGACACTCCCGAGAATGGCGGGAAACCGCCTCCACTTGGGCTTTCTGCTGGCCCTCATCGCAGCCCTCGCGTGCTGGTGGCTGCTGGAGCGCACGAAATTCGGCTTGCAACTGCAGGCCGTCGGACTTAACCCCAGCGCCGCCGCGACCTCGGGGGCATCGGTTGGCGGGATCACCACCATCACGATGGCGCTCGCCGGTGGGCTCGCCGGGCTGGGTGGGGTCATCGTCGTTACCGCGCCGGAGCTTCTGACGGGCTTCCCCCCGCAGATGACGGGGGCGATCATCGGCACCCTCGGATTCGATGCCATCACGGTGGCGCTGCTCGGCCGCTCGCGGCCCCTCGGAATCGTGCTGGCAGGCCTGCTGTTTGGTGCTTTGAAGGCAAGTCGCCGGACCATGGTGACGATGGCAGGCACGCCGCATCAGCTGACAGACCTCATCCAGGCGCTGATAGTCCTGTTCGTGGCGGCCCCGGCCTTCGTCGCGTGGCTGCTGCCCTTCCTCAGAGAACGCAGACAGAGACGCCGCACCACCGCACCACAGGAGGCAGCAGCATGAGCGCAGGCAATGTCGCAGATGTGGAGGAGACCCCCCAGAGCATGGTGGAGTCGCCGGAGGCCCGGGCCACCCGTCTCTCCTCCGGAGTGCTGATCCTGATCCTGGGGGCTGTGCTCCTCGTGATGGCCGTCACGGCGCAGGGGAGCGGCCAGATAGCTCTGTCTGACTCCTTCGCCGAGGTGCAGCTCCCCACCGTCGAAGTCCCGGGCCTGCCTACGCTTCTCGTGTGTTCGCTGGTGACATTCGGAGCGGGTGCGTTTCTGATCTGGGGGAGGGCCACACGCATCAGCCGGATATGGGCGGGGGTCGCAGCCGGTCTGGGGGTTCTCGTCGGGTTCATTGTGTGGGCGGCCGCCTCATCGAGCATCGCCTTCACCCTCACGAGCCAGTTCAACCTCACGCTGGCGTATGCGACCCCCCTGCTGTTTGGAGTCCTGGCGGGAGTGCTGTCTGAACGGGCCGGTGTGGTCAACATCGCCATTGAGGGCCAGTTCCTGGCGGCGGCTTTCGCGGCCTCTGTGATGTTCTCCCTGACCAAGTCCTTCCTCGTGGCCTTGGTGGCCGCCGCACTGGCAGGTCTGATGATGGCGGGAGTGCTGGCTTTGTTCACCCTGAAGTACCTGGTGGATCACGTCATCATCGGCGTGGTGGTGAACCTGCTTGCGACGGGGCTGACGGGTTTCATGTTCCAGCAGCTCGTCGCACCGAACGCCGCCACCTTCGGCTCCGTCACGCCGTCACCACCGATGGCGATACCCGGCCTGGCGAGCATCCCATTCCTGGGGCCGATCCTGTTCGCTCAACGGCCCCTGTCCTATCTGGCGGTCATTGCGGTCCCGCTCGTGTGGTTCCTGATCTACCGCACCACCTGGGGGCTCCGGGTCCGCGCAGTCGGTGAGCATCCGCATGCCGCCGACACCGTCGGCATCAAGGTCATCTCCATCAAGACCCAGGCGGTGCTGCTCGGCGGTCTCCTCGCCGGGCTTGGCGGAGCCTACTTCACCGTCGGCTTCGGTGGGGCCTTCCAGGACAACAACATCACCGCGGGCAACGGATTCATCGCCCTGGCGGCCGTCATCATGGGGCGCTGGCATCCGATCCTGGGATCGGCAATGGCCCTGTTCTTCGGATTCACCCGCGCCTTCGCGCAGTCCACGAAGCTGATGCAGCTGCCGATTCCCAGCCAGTTCATCGAGATGCTGCCCTATGTGGCCACCATCGTCGCAGTCGCAGGTCTCGTCGGACGGGTCCGTCCCCCCGCCGCTGACGGCGCGCACTTCGTGAAGACCCACTGATGCCCGCCGTTGACTGGGAACAGCTGCGTGACGCGGCCCGAGAGATCGCCCTCAGGGCGTATGCCCCCTATTCCGACTATCAGGTCGGTGCGGCCGCCCTCGTCTCCGATGGACGGATCGTGGTGGGCTGCAACGTTGAGAACGCCTCTTACGGGGTGGGCCTGTGTGCGGAATGCGGCCTGGTTGCACAGCTCAATGCCACTGGTGGCGGCAGGCTGGTGGCCTTCACCTGCTGCAACAAGCTGGGGGAGCGAATCATGCCGTGCGGCCGCTGCAGACAACTGCTGTTCGAATTCGGGGGGACCGGACTTCTGATGGACACGCCGCTGGGCATCCTCCCGATGTCCGAGGTGCTGCCCCAAGCCTTCGGCCCCTCCGATCTGGATCACGTCCGCTGACCACCACCCCAACCCATAGGATGATGCCCATGCTGAGCCTCGAAGAACTGCGTGCCCTGCCGAAAGTGGCGCTCCACGACCATCTTGATGGCGGGCTGCGCCCGGCTACTGTGATCGAGCACTGCGCTCAGAACGGGCACGAACTGCCCACCACAGATCCCGAGGAACTCGGCCGCTGGTTCTTCGAAGCGGCGGACTCCGGTTCTCTGGTGCGGTACCTGGAGGGCTTCGCCCACACCGTCGCCGCCATGCAGACCCGAGACCAGCTGGTGCGTGTCGCCCGGGAGTTCGTGCTGGACCAGGCGGCCGACGGGGTGATCTATGCGGAGGCCCGCTGGGCTCCAGAACAGCATCTCGCTCAGGGGCTGAGCCTGGTCGAGGCCGTTGAGGCGGTGCGCGACGGACTGGCTGAGGGCATGACTCAGGCTGAGACCGAGGGGCGCGCCATCGTGGCGACGCAACTGGTGACGGCCATGAGGCACGTCGACAACCCCAGCACTGAGATCGCGGAACTGGCTCTGAGATACCGCGACGACTCCGTCGTCGGCTTCGACATCGCCGGTGCCGAGCTGGGATTCCGTCCGACACGCTTCCAGGAGTCCTTCGACCTGCTGCGCCGCAACAACGCCCACTTCACCATCCACGCCGGCGAGGCCGACGGCCCGGAGTCGATGTGGGAGGCGATCCAACTGTGCGGGGCGCAGCGCATTGGACACGGTGTGCGCATCCAGGAGGACATCGAGGACTTCCATGGGGAGCATCCCCGCCTGGGACGGCTGGCGGCTTTCGTCAGGGATCAGCAGATTCCGTTGGAGGTCTGCCCCACCTCCAACCTCCAGACAGGCATCGCCGGATCCCTCGGGCAGCATCCGGTGGGCAGGCTCGCCGAGCTGGGATTCAACGTCACCATCCACTGCGACAACCGGCTGATGAGCGGAACCTCACTGTCACAGGAGTTCGCGCGGCTGTCCGAGACCTTCGGCTGGGGACTCCAGGAAGTGGAGAGAGCCACCATCGCCGCCATGCGTGCCGCCTTCCTGCACCACGACGAGCGTGAGGCTCTGATTGACGGACTCATCCGCCCCGCCTTCCGGGCAGCGCGCCGCGGAGACCGCGAGTGATCACGGCGGCAGCCGACGGATCATCCCTGTCGAACCCGGGACCGGCAGGGTGGGCCTGGTATGTCGACGAGCAGCATTGGGCTGCGGGAGGCTGGCAGCACGGCACCAACAACATGGGCGAGCTGATGGCCGTTCTCGACCTTCTTCTCGCCACCGCGGGCTCCGGTGAGGAACTGCTCATCCTCTGCGACTCGCAGTACGTCATCAACTCGTTGACCACGTGGATGCCCGGATGGAAACGCCGAGGCTGGCGTAAGGGCGACGGCAAGCCAGTTGCGAATGTGGACCTGCTGAAACAGCTCGACCATGCCCTGACCGGCCGTCGGGTGCGGTTTGAATGGGTGAAAGGCCATGCGGGCCATCCCCTGAATGAGGCTGCTGACGAACACGCGAGGGCCGCAGCCACCGCGTACCGCGACGGAACTCCCGTCCTGTCCGGACCAGGATATCCAGGGCTGCGCCGGGCAACCCCCTCCAATGCGGCAGCGTCGGAGCAGCCTGATCTTTTCAGCCAGGATGACGGCCTGACATGAATGCCGAGCCCCGTGACGTCCTGGACCTGGGGCTTGAGGTTGGCTGCGGCATGCTGGCCTGTGGAGCCTCCGTGTCGTCAGCCATCCGTGCCGCCCGCCACTCCATGCGTGACTTCGGCATGACTGAGTTTCAAGCTGATGTCACCCAGAACACGATCATCGTCTCAGTGCGTGCCACCACCGACAGCGACCCAATCACGGCCATGCGGGTGGTGCCCGTGGGCCACCAGGACTTCCTCAAGATCACGCATCTGCAGCGTGTCGCATCGGAGGCCGCCGAGAAGACCATTGAGCATTCCCGCACCCGAGTGGAGGCGATCCTGTCGCGTCCCGCACGCTGGGGTGGGCTTGATGTGTCCCTCGGATACGGCGCGGTCTCGGCAACTGCGGCTCTCATGCTGGGGGCCAGGCCAGTTGTCGCGATCCTGGCGCTGGTCGCCGCCTGGTGCATCCACCGGACACAGGTCTGGCTGGCTGAACGACGGGTCTCGGTGTTCTTCCAGCAGTGCGTGGGCGGGGCGCTTGCGGCGGCCGCAGCGGCCCTGGTCGCCCTGGTCAAGGGCTGGGGGATGCCAGGACTGGAGGGGATCAACCCCAGCATCATCGTCATCGCAGCCATCATCCCGATGCTGGCTGGCCTGGCGATCCTGGGTGCATCCGAGGACATCATCTCCGGGCTCTATGTCACCGGAACAGCTCATGCTCTGCACGGCCTGACCGTCACCATTGGCCTGGTGCTGGGTGCCAGCGTCGTCGTGGCGGGTACCACCTGGATAGGGCTTCCCGTCGAGATGGATGCTGACTTCACCCTGAGGGGGCTTTCCTGGCCCGCCTCCATTGTCTGGGCGGGAATCGTGGCCGCTGGGTGGGCTTTCTGCACTCGGGCATCACGCAGGGCGACGGTCAGCTCCGGGCTGATTGGGGCGACGGGCTGGGCCCTCTATCTGTGGCTTGACGCGCAGCACTGGCCGCCTGTTCCCGCGACGGGAGTGGCGGCCCTGGCGATCGGCATGGCCGCCGCAGTCTCATCACGAGCCTTGAAGGTGCAGCTGGACTCGATCTCCACGGCCTCCGTCGTCCCGGTGCTTCCCGGGCTGGTGACCTGGGCGGGAGTGAGGAAGCTCGCTCTGGGACAGGGAAGCACCATCTTCGTCGATGGTCAACAGGATCTGATGATCGCTGCTGCCACCGGGATTGTGCTGGCGGCGGGGGTCGCAGCGGGAGCTGCGCTGGCCCGGCCGATGTCCGTGCCGATCCGCCGGCTGCCCTGGCCGCGTCTTCCACTGGGCCCCCGTGGCATCCGCACGCCATGACCCCTTACGGTATGGGTGTGAAACCGCGCGACCTTGACCGGATGACCCTGCTCTCAGCCCTGACTCTGAACCCTGCTGGCGACAGGGTGGTGTTCGCCGCCGCGCATCCCTCCTTCGCAGTGGATCGCCAGGTCAGCCGGTTGTGGAGCGTTCCGACATCGGGAACTGAGCCCCCGAGACCAGTCACCCGAGGAACCTCGGACACCGCACCCCAATTCAGCCCGGACGGCAGGACGCTGGCGTTCCTGCGCGGCGTCGACGGCAGAGCGCAGCTTGCCATCGTCGAGGCCTCCGGTGGGGAGCCTCGCATCCTGACCGACGCCCCGCTCGGGGTTCAGGGGTTCACGTGGTCACGCGACGCCAGCCGCCTCGCCTTCGTCGCCAGACAGCCTGAGAGGGGGCGCTACGGAACCCTCGACGGCGTCAGCGGCGAGCAGGAGAACCCGCGGCTCATCATCACCAACAAATACCAGGCCAACGGCCTCGGCTATACCCGGGACCGGCCGCGTGGCATATACGTCATGGACCTGCCACCGCTGGATGAGGAGCCATGGCTGGCCCCCGTCGGTCGGGCAGCGGAAGCGGAGGAATCCGAGCCGAGAGCAGATCTCGGGGGTAGGCGTGGTCTGCCGCCCGCCTGGCTCCTCACCCCGGCTGGCGCGGACTGCGATCAGCCTGAGTTCAGCCCTGACGGAAGGTTCGTCTACTTTGCTGCGGCCCTGCACGAGGAGGAGGACGCCGACCTGAGGTCCATGGTCTACCGGGTGGGGGCCACAGGTGGTGAGCCAGAGCTGGTGGCAGGGGGACCACAGGATCATCTGGCATTTCGCCATCCCCGGTTCAGCCGTGACGGCCAGACGCTGTTCATGTTCTGTGAGGAGGTGGGACCAGAAGGAGTTGACTTCGTGGGGCAGGACCTGGCGGTGGCGGCCATGCCCGCCGACGGCTCTCGGCCCCCGAGGCGACTCACGCCGCCCGATGCCGACTACACCGCTTCCTGGGGCGGCCTGGAACCCCACGGTGAGGACGCCATGCTGGCCTCGACCCGGGTGCGGGGCACCGGGGAACTGCATGTGATCCGAGAAGACGGTGAGACAGAGGTTCTCGTGGACGGTCCCCGCGTGGTGAACGGCGCTGCGGAGCAGGCCGGGCGCGTCGTCGTGATCGTCAGCGAGCCCACGGTTCCCTCGGAGCTGATGGCGGTCGGGCGGGATGGACTGGTCCCTCTCACGGACTTCAGCCGGTCTTTGCGTGAAGAGGTCACACTCGTGCATCCGCAGGAATTGGTGGTCACGGGACCGGACGGGCAGCAGGTTCACGGCTGGGTCTTCCTGCCCGAGGGGCCAGGACCTCATCCAGTGCTGCTGAACATCCACGGCGGCCCGTTCTCCAACTATGGCTGGGGCTTCTTCGATGAGGCACAGGTCTATGCGGGGGCGGGGTATGCCGTTGTCCTGTGCAATCCGCGTGGCTCGGCATCCTATGGGGTAGCCCATGGGCGTGCCGTCAAAGAGCGGATGGGCACTGTCGACATGGCGGATGTGCTTGTCTTCCTGGAAGGCGCATGTGATCGCCTGCCAAGCCTTGACAGGCAGCGAACCGGAATCATGGGCGGCTCTTATGGCGGTTACCTGACGGCCTGGATCATCGCGCATGACCATCGCTTCTCCGGTGCGATCGTGGAGCGCGGCTATCTTGATCCCGCAGCCTTTGTCGGGACCAGCGACATCGGGTGGTTCTTTTCCGAAGCCTACGTGGGATCGGATCCCCGTCACGTCGCCGAGCAGTCGCCCTACGAGAAGGTGGGGCAGGTCAGGACACCCACCCTCGTCATCCATTCTGAGCAGGATCTGCGTTGTCCCCTGGAGCAGGCGCAGCGATATTTCGCAGCCCTGCGGCGGGGCGGTGTCGAGACGCGGATGCTGATCTTCCCGGGGGAGAATCACGAACTCTCCCGATCTGGCACCCCGTGGCATCGCCGCCAGCGGTTTGATGCGATTCTGGACTGGTGGGAGGAGCACCTCCCCGTGCATGCGAAGGACCCTGAAAATGGCAGTTGATGCGGCTTTCTCGTTGGAGAACGTCCAGGTAGGGCTGGGATCCCGTGCGGTGCTGCAGCAGGTCAGCCTCGCCGGTCCTGTCGGCGGGGTCACAGGGCTGATCGGCCGAAACGGGGCCGGGAAGACGACGCTGCTGCGGCTGCTGGCGGGACGGGAGGCCCGGTACACGGGTGAGGCGAGGGTTTTCGGGCGGAAGCTTCCCGAGGCCGCCTCAGGCACTGTGTACCTGACATCCGACCACTGGCCGTACGCAGGTGACCAGAGGCTGCGGGATCTCGCGCGGCATGTCAGCCGGGTCCATCCGAATTTCGACATGGAACGGGCCAAGGAGCTGCTGGCATGGTTCGACGTCCCGGAGAGCCGTCACCCACTGGCGCTCAGCCGGGGTCAGCGGACAGCCGCCTACCTGAGCCTGGCCTTGGCGACACGGGCACCCCTGACTCTGTTGGATGAGCCCTACAGCGGACTTGACGTGCCAGCCCGGTCACGCTTTACGCGGGTTCTCGTGGAGGAGCTTCGCGCGGTGCCGAGAAGCCTCATCATCTCCACCCACCTGGTGGATGAGGCTGAGCCTCTGTTCCACCATGTTGCGATGATGGAGGGCGGGCGCATCACCGCAGCCGACACCGTGAAGGGGCTGGTCACATCCTTCACCCGCGTCAGCGGAACCGTGGCAGAGGTTGACGCCCTGCCGCGTCTGGGTCGTCTGGACCGGGTCGGCTCCTATGCCAGCGCCGTGGTCCGCAAGGGATCCGAGGGCGATCTGAAGGGGCAGCCGGTCACCCTGCGGGAGCTGGCAGAACTGCTCATCGGTCCCAGACGGGACGCGCTGGTCGACGAGGAAGACGAGGAGACAGAGTGATCGGGGAAATCGGTGCCGTGCTCGCCGCACTGGGAGGTCGTTTCGGGTGGCGATTCTGGTGGCCGCTGGTGCCGTGGGCGGCTGACCTTGCCATGGTGGCCACTTTTCGCCGGGACAGCATCCAGGAGCCGGCGGGTGTGCTGCTGCTGGCCTGCATCGCCATGGTTCCCGTGCTGTTCCTGTGGGGCGCCCGGTTCGCCATCGCCCTGGGCTATGCCCGGCGACGGGTCTATCCCGTTCTCATCGCCACATGTGCTCTGATGCCTATGATCTGGCAGCTTGTGGGGAGCCTCCTGCGCATGGTGACAGGACACAGCGATGGTGGGCGCACCGAGGGGGCGTTCCTGCTCTACGGTCTGCCGATCATCGCGCTGTTCGTCCTGGGATGCGCCCTGGGCCTTGGGTACGGCCTGCGCGGGGTGGGATGGAGCGTCGTCAGCTGGGGAGGTGTCGCAGCGCTGTTTTATCTGGTGCTGTGGCCCTTCCTCCAGGAGTTCGGGCAACTCCAGTTCTATCTGGGGACCCTGGTGGTTCTGGCGATGGTGATCGGCGCCATCAGCGTCGGCTGGCATGGCTTCCGGATCGCCCGTGCCTGACCCTGAGTGCAGGCCTGCCCGCAACCGATAAGATTCGCCCATGTGCTCTGATGTTCTCGCGGCGGTTGCCTGGCCATATGCCAACGGGCCTCGCCACATTGGTCATGTCTCCGGCTTCGGCGTCCCCTCGGACGTTTTCGCGCGCTACATGCGTATGGCGGGCCACAACGTGCTGATGGTCTCGGGATCGGATGAACACGGCACCGCGATCCAGGTGAAGGCGGACTCTGAGGGATTGTCGGCCCGAGAATGCGCGGATAAGTACCACCGGATCATCGCTGAGGATCTGCAGGGTTTGGGCCTGTCCTATGACCTCTACACCCGAACGACAACTCCCAACCACTACCGCGTGGTGCAGGAGGTCTTCACGGCCTTGTACGACAACGGATACATCCAGGCCCAGACCCAGATGGGTGCGATCTCCCCATCGACGGGACGCACCCTGCCGGATCGTTTCATTGAGGGCACTTGTCCCATCTGCGGCTACGGGAATGCCCGCGGTGACCAGTGCGACAACTGTGGCAACCAGCTGGACCCGGTGGATCTGATCAACCCAGTCTCCCGCATCAATGGGGAGACCCCGGAGTTCGTGGAGACCGAGCATTTCTTCCTGGACCTGCCGAAGCTCGCGGAACAGCTCACCCAGTGGCTGGACTCCCGTGAGGACTGGCGTCCCAACGTGTTGAAGTTTAGCCACAACCTTTTGGAGAAGATCCGGCCAAGGGCCATCACCCGCGACCTCGACTGGGGCGTTCCAGTGCCCTTGGAGGGCTGGATCGATGCGCCCATGAAACGGATCTACGTCTGGTTTGACGCTGTCATCGGCTATCTCTCCGCATCCATTGAGTGGGCCAGGCGCAGCGGCGACCCGGACGCCTGGCGCAGGTTCTGGAACGAGGAGACCGCCCAGAGCTTCTATTTCATGGGCAAGGACAACATCGTCTTCCACTCCGTCATCTGGCCGGGGATCCTGCTCGGCGTGAATGGGCAAGGTGCTGCAGGCGGCCAGGTGTGGCCTGCGCTCGGTGAACTTCAGCTGCCGACCGAGGTGGTGTCGTCGGAGTTCATGACCATGCGGGGCTCCAAGGTCTCCAGCTCCCGCGGGGCATCCATCTTCGTCGGCGACTTTCTGAAGGAATTCGGCCCCGATGCGCTGCGCTATTTCATCGCCGTGGCTGGCCCTGAGAACCAGGACACGGACTTTACCTGGGAGGAATTCGTCAGGCGGATCAACTTCGAACTGGCGAACGAGTGGGGCAACCTCGTCAATCGGTCCATCTCTATGGCTCACAAGAACAACGGCGCGATTCCTGCGGCAGGTGAGTTGACTGATGCCGATCGAGAGCTACTCGACGCCTCGGCAGCGGCGTTCGCTGTGGTGGGGGAGCATATCGCCGCCCGCAGGTTCAAGGCCGGCATCACCGAGGCGATGCGGATCGTCTCCCTGGCCAACAAGTACCTGTCCGACCAGGAACCCTGGAAGCTGAAGGACGACCCGGCCCGGCGTGACACGGTGCTGCACGTGGCACTGCAGGTGGTATCCGACTGCAACACCCTCCTGACCCCCTACCTGCCGCATTCCGCCCAGGCGATCTTCGAAGCGCTCGGAGGTGAGGGAGTGTGGGCGGCGCAGCCCGAGCTGCGGGAGGTCACCGACGGCGACGACGTCAGCTACCCGATTCTGACGGGTGACTATGCCTCCCAGCAGGCGTCGTGGGAGCGTCGGTCCATCGTTGCGGGTACCCCGCTGGCCAAGCCGACACCACTGTTCAGGAAACTCGACGAGAAGCTGGGGCAGACCGGGCCGAGTTGGGCTCCGATTGAGAGCTGATCCAGGTTCCTGCGGCTGTCACACGGCATGGGGTTGTCGCCGGGAAGCGCCTACCAGGAGCCTCCGCTGACGCCTCCACCGGAGAAGCCCCCACCGCCCGAGAACCCGGAACTGCCGGAGCTGCTCGCCGAGGCTGCGGCCGAGGTAGCGGCGTTGCTCATGGAGTGGGAGAAGTCCTGAGAGAGGCCGTTGATCCCACCGTAGAACAGGCCAGCGGAATAAAGATCAGGGCCTTGATACCAGGAGGTGTTCGCCTGGTAGATCCCCTCGGCGCCGAGCTGGGCGAATAGCCTGGTCCAACGGTCAGCGACACCGAAGATCATCGCGTATGGCAAATAGCGGCTGAAGATGTCGACCTTCTCTTCAAAACGCAGCTGATCTTTTTCAGCGGTGCGTAGATACAGCTCGAAGCCCCTGGCCTGGGCCAGGGCAGCCGAGCCCTCTGCGGTGCGGGGAGCCGGGCGAAAGGCCAGGGTCATCAGACCAATGCCGAGGAGTCCAACAGAGACGAAGGGCAGTCCCCAGCCGGTTGCCGATCCGACGGCCAGACCGAGGAAGATACTCATGCAAAGGACCGCGCCTCCGAGAAAAAACTTCCAGAGGCGGCCAGCGCCGCGTGGATTCTTGTGGAACCAGTTCAACTCCACCATTCGTTCATAGAGCTTCCTGCGCATGTTCGGGCGCAACTCTCCGTAGGACTCGCTGCGCAGCTGTTCGAGCGTCACCTGATCACCTTGGGCGAAGATCGCGGCCAGTAGCTGCTGTTCGTAGCCCACCAGCTCGCTGCTGTCCTTGCCAGTGCGGGTCAACTGGTGATCTTGGTGACCGAGTTTGGTGATGACCACGTAGCCTCGAACTGCCAGATCGACGAGTGTGGCGGAGATATCCACATCATTCGCTGTGGCATCCACGAGAGTGCCGATCTCACCTGGCCGGGTGCCCCTGGGCGGTTGGAAGGCCACCGTGACCTTGGGCTTGCCCCGTTGCTTTCCGATGAGCGTCTGCATGCCTGGGGCGGGGGTCAATCCTGGGGTGAGACCCAAATACACCTCATCTCGGCCTGTGCGAAGGCCAAATGCCACCACGGCCGCTATTGCTCCCACCCCCAGTACTCCGCTGACGATTACCGTCGCTGGGGTTAGCTGAAAGACATCCGCGATGGAGCGGGTTTTCTCAAGGGTCTGAGTCACGTTGGGGAAAGTGCCCGCGGGAAAACCGGCGACCACCTGGATGGGGGAACGTCGAGGCACAATGTCGAGGGTGTAGGTTGCTGACGAGCCAGCGACTGATGAGCTACATCTGTCCGTGAGGCCGTCCCCGTGGAAGCAATCGGCTTTTGAGACGGCATCCGGTCCGGTGATCTCCACACGGAAGTCCTTGATCTCGGAATCCCAGTTCTCGATGACATTCCAGCTGAACTCATCCAACTTGCTCTCAGGATGCCGGGGAGAGACAATTCCGCTGACCTCATAGGTGAGCCGATACGTCTGTGGGGTGTTGTATACGGTGTTCTTGTCGCCCACCCTGAGCTGGATGTTCGAGTTTGATGAGGTGGTCTGGACCTCGGTGCGAGCTCCCGTGGGTGAGCTGACCTGTATATTCCGGACATCGAACTTGTAGAAGTATCCGTCTTGGCCGCTTGCCTGGCGATTGGCCAGCTGGAAGACCGGGCCGCGACCCTCCACCTGTGAGAAGTCCATTTCCAGCTCCATCGCAACGTGGGCGATGCCGTCCTCGGTGAGGTTCACTTTGACATGCCACCAGTTGACGGGGGCGGAGTCCTTCGCGTGGGCCTCGGGTGCGACGACCACGGCGGCCAGTGCAGTGATCAAGGCGACTAACAGTACGCGCAGCAGTCTTCGCATGCCTCTCAGGGTAGGGGATGTCACTGAGCACATTTCCTTTCTCCGGTCAGGCCGATGCCGATGATCTCCTGCATCTCCCGTCTCAGCGCTGCCAGCTGCTCTGCGGCCTCCTTCCGAGCGGTGGTCCCGGCTTGCGAGCGCTCAGGCGGCAGCACCACCTCCAGGTAGCACTTCAGCTTGGGCTCGGTCCCGGACGGGCGCACCACCACACGCACCTCAGCGCTGGTCAGCTCCACCCCGTCGGTGGGTGGTAGATCCCCTGAGGGGACCGCAAGATCCCGGTAGGTGACGGGAGTCCCCAGCAGCGCTTCCGGCGGATGGGCCCGCAGCTGCGCCATGGCCTTCGAGATCAGGGTCAGGTCCGCCACCCGGATGGACAGCGGCGCGGTGGCGTACAGGCCGAACTCGGCGGTCAACTCATCAAGGCGGTCTGCCAGAGTACGTTCCTGCGACCTCAACTCTGCGGTGAGCTCCAGCGTCATCAAGGCCGCAGTCAGCCCGTCTTTGTCCGGCACTGTCTGTGGGTCGCAGCAGAAGCCGATGGCCTCCTCGTAGCCGTAGGCGAGCCCGGGAACCCGCCCAATCCACTTGAACCCGGTCAACGTCGTGACATGGCGTCGGCCACGGGCCTGAGCCAAGGCCGCCAGCGCACGTGACGAGACCACCGAGCTGGCCAGCACGCCGTCAGCACCCCGCCGGATCATGTGATCGCCCAACAGCAGCCCCAGCTCATCCCCCGTCAGCATCCGCCACCCCCCGTCGACGATGGTGGCGACAGCGCAGCGATCAGCATCCGGATCATTGGCCACCACCACATCGGCCCCTGCCTGTCGGGCGCGCTCCAAGGCCAGGTCTATGGCACCCGGCTCCTCAGGATTGGGGAATGTCACGGTGGGGAAGTCCGGGTCAGGGCTGGCCTGCTCATGCACCTCGTGGGCTGCGGGGAAGCCAACGGCATCAGCGAGCCTCCGCATGGCCTGCGCCCCCACCCCATGCATAGCTGTATGTACCCACGTCACCTCTCGTGGCGTCCCTGCGGGAATCAACGTGGCGGCATGCCGGACATATGCTACGAGCAGCTCATCGCCGATGATCCTGTGGTCCCGGCTGCGGGGGAGCGAGGCCAGGGTCTCGATGCTGTGGGCCGCGATCTGCTCGGCGATCTCGGAATCTGTCGGGGGAATGATCTGCGATCCGTCCCCCAAATAGACCTTGTAGCCGTTGTCGGCAGCCGGATTGTGGGATGCGGTGACCACGATTCCAGCCACGCATTCAAGGTGCCGAATGCCGAAGGCCACCACCGGTGTCGGTGTGGGGGCCCCGACGAGCAATGGCTCAAACCCTGCTCCGCCGAGCAGCTCGGCCGTCTCGTGAGCGAACTCCTCTGATTTGCGACGTGCGTCGAAGCCGATGATCACCCTGCCGCCCCCGTGACCGTGCTGGAGCAGCCAGTCTCCGATTCCTGCGGCTGCCTGCGCCACGACGAGCCGGTTCATCCGGTTCGGTCCCGGCCCCATGGCTCCACGTAGCCCAGCGGTGCCGAACGTTAGGAACCCCCTGAAGGCGTCGGCGAGTTCCTCAGAGTCTCCGGCCTCAATGAGGGCCGAGAGCTGAGCACGGGTGTCAGGGTCGGGATCGGCGGCCAGCCAGGCTCGGGCTTGCAGCAGGCTCACAGCGCACCCACGATCCCCGCCAACAGCCCCGCCAGCCGGGGCCCGGCATCCCGGCCCGCCTGCAGGACCTCTGCATGGTTGAGGTTTGACTCCGACAGCCCAGCTGCGGCGTTCGTGACCAGCGACAGCCCCAGCACCTCCATGCCGGCCTCACGTGCCGCGATGGTTTCCAGGGTGGTGGACATGCCGACGAGGTCGCCTCCGAGTATCCCCGCCATCCGCACCTCAGCCGGAGTCTCGTACTGGGGGCCGCGGAACTGCACGTAGACGCCCTCCGGCAGCTCTGGCTGAACGGAGCGCGTCACGTTCCGCAGCCGCTGGGAGTAGGCCTCGGACATGTCGATGAAAGTCGCACCGGTCAGGGGGGTGTCACCGGTTAGGTTGATGTGGTCACGGATCAGCACCACCGTTCCCGGTGCCCAGTCCGGATTCAGCCCGCCGCAGCCGTTGGTCAACACCAGCGTTGAGGCGCCCCAGGCTGCCACCGTCCGGACCCCGTGCACCACGGCCGCGACACCCCGGCCCTCATAGAGGTGGGTTCGGCCTGTCAAGATGGCGGCAACCCTGCCGTTCATCGTGCGAACCAGCTTCAGCATGCCGCCGTGGCCGCTGACAACGGGTTGTGTGAAACCGGGTACCTCACCCAGAGGAATCTCACCCAGCCTCTCGCCGAGCCGCTCGGCTCCGGCAGACCACCCTGAGCCCAGCACCAGCGCCAGGTCGATGCGGTCCAGCTGGAAATGGGAGGACAGGAAGGCGGCTGCTTCGCTCGCCAACTGCTGGGGATCGTGACTCATGAACCCAAGCCTAGTGGTGCCTCAGGATGCCCGCCTCGCTTGCGACAGGTCCGGGGCATACCGTCGCTGCCGAGGGTAGATCAGCGACGCAGCCACTGCCGGGCTTTGGCGATGCGCTCAGTGACCTGCTCCGTGGTCGCCTGGGCCAAAGGTGGCCCGCCGCATTCGCGGCGCAAGTCGGCATGGACGTGGCTGTGGGGACGCTGCTCAATGCGCGCCAGCTGGGAGACCAGAGAGTTGAGCTCCTTGCGCTGGTTTGCCAAGGCCCGATGCAGGGGCACCTCTGGTTGCGACTTCGGGTCTGAGCGTTCCCTGCGACGCTGCTGACGTCGCTGCCGCTCCGCCAGCAGCGTGCTGACCTGCTCCGGCTCCAGCAGGCCGGGAAGCCCCAGATAGTCCAGCTCATCCTGGGAAGTTGGCTCCGCATGCATCCCGAAGGCCTGCGAGTCGAACAGCACGTGATCGAAAGTCGCCTGGGATTCGAGAGCCTCGAACTCGCCCAGCAGGTCATCGGAGGCGGACTCCTGCCGATTTGCGGCCTCGATGAGGGCCTCAGTCTCCTGCCAGATGTCGGTTTCCTCAGAGCGGGGACGCCCCAGCACATGATCGCGTTGCCGTTCCAGCGTTGCTGCGTGCGCCAACAGGATCGGGACCGTCGGCAGGAACACCGTCGCAACTTCTCCGCGACGCCGGGAACGCACGAATCGCCCGACCGCCTGGGCGAAGAACAACGGCGTGGACGTTGAGGTCGCATAGACCCCGACTGCCAGGCGTGGCACGTCCACACCCTCGGAAACCATGCGCACCGCGACCATCCAGCGCGCATCTCCTGTCGCGAACTCCTCAATCCTGCCGCCGGCCTTCGCATCGTCGGAGAGAATCACCGTGGGCTTGGTCCCGGTGATCTCGGCTAAGACCCGGGCATAGGCGCGGGCCACCGTCTGGTCTGTGGCTATCACCAGGCCCCCGGCATCCGGGAGATGCCGCCGAACTTGCGTCAGGCGCTGATCGGCTGCCCGCAGCACCGCGGGAATCCACTCACCGGTGGGGGACAACGCAGTACGCCACGCCTGAGCGGTCAGATCCTTGGTGAGCATCGTTCCGAGATCGGCGTCCAGCACCTCGCCTGAGCGCATCCTCCACCGCATCTGGCCGCCATAGTTCATGAAGATGACGGGACGGACGACGTGGTCTGCCAGCGCCTCGCGGTAACCATAGGTGTAGTCGGCCCGCGAGGTCTTCACCCCGGACTCGGACTCCTCATAGGTCACGAACGGGATGGGGCTGTCGTCGGAACGAAATGGGGTCCCCGTCAGGGATAGCCGCCGGGTGGCTGCGGAGAAACCCTGCAGGATGCCATCCCCCCAGCTCTTGGCGTCGCCCGCGTGGTGGATCTCGTCGAAGATCACCAGCGTCGAGATCTGATGGCACAGGGCCTCGTAGGCGTAGGCGCGAGTCGACACCCCCGCATAGGTCACCACCGAACCGTCGAATTGTTTGGACCGTCCCCGCTTTGCGCCTCCTGTTCCCGGGTCCAGGTGAATTCCGACGCGGGCCGCGGCATCAGCCCACTGCGTCTTGAGGTGCTCAGTGGGTGTGACCACCACGATCCGCTTGACCACTCGGGTGTGCAGAAGCTGGTGGGCCACCCGGAGCGCGAAGGTCGTCTTGCCCGCTCCTGGGGTGGCGACGCACAGGAAGTCCCTGGGCTGACGCTCCTCGTAGCGCTCCAGCGCTGCAACCTGCCATGCGCGGAGGCTCTGCGCAGTGCCCCACGCCGCTCGCTGCGGGAAGGCGGGAGACAGATGCTCGAACGCAGAGGAAGTCATACGGCGACGAACAGTACCCCACTCCGGGCCGCTTGCGTCGCACGGCGTGCCCGGGTCAGTCGTCGAGAAGTCCCATGAGCAGGGAGAATCCGCTGAACATCATGGCTCCCTGCAGCATGCCGCGCATGGCTGGGTCGAGGCCGTAGGGCTCGTAGTATCCGCGGGCGTAGGCTGCGTGTCCCTGATCCTGCCAATAGGGAACCGTCTGATACCCCTGCTGCACCATCCGGATGTGCGGATTCACGCCGGAGGAAACACGGGCCGCGTCCAGTGCGCACGCGGGAACCTCCCGCGGAGAGCCGCCCTCCGGTGCCCACGTGACGTTGCGCACCGAGGGGCCGTGAGCCGGATCGAAGAAGCACGGGGGGCGACGCTCCGGAACAGGCTTTCCCTGCGCACGGGCTTTGACCCATGACATCGCGTAGCGGCCCTCCTCCAGGATATGCGCGATCGCGGTGGCGTCGGACTCGAACTTGGCCTGGTTCATGGCCTGCTTCGCATTCTCATAGGCGTCTAGCGCCTCCGTGTACCGTGCCCGCGCCTCCTCATCCAGGTTGTAGCCGACCACTTCCAGGTCCAGATCGCGAAGCTCATCCCCAAACCTCGTGATGTCAGTGTCGAGGGAGGAGCGTGCCGCGTCCCCCAGTGGGGACTCGCCGCGCATCTGTGGGCCGGCTCCCAGCATTGCCGGCTGGGTGCCCTGAGTCAGGGCATTGCCGCGGGCCCCTCTGAAGGCCATGAACGCCAGCCCGAATACGATCAGCAGTACGATCAACCCACCTGCGTTCACTTTCATCACTCCTGCCAGATTGCCCTTGGCATCAAGGTTACGTCAGCCCTCCAAAAATCTCCCTGAGGGTGGGTCTGTCTGATAAACGGTGTGTAGGGTCCGGTGGTTTTCATTAGTGGGTGGTTCGGTTGAACCGTCCAGTGAAGGTGGTTGCGAACGCGTTGAGTGCGGGCTTCCACCTGATCATCCAGCGTGCCCGGCCCCCGCTGGTGGGGTCAAGGGAGCGGGTCACCAGGTACAGGCACTTCAACGCGGTTTGCTTGTTGGGGAAGTGCCCGCGTGCCTTCACGGCCCTGCGGTAGCGGGCGTTGATGGACTTGATGGGGTTGGTTATGCCAGATCACCTTCCGGATCTCCAGGTCGTAGGCCAGGAACGGTACGATACTGCGCCCACGCGTTGCGTCACAGCTGCACGATCGCCGGATACCGGTTGCCCTACTCGACGGCGAACTGGTCCTTGGCTGCTTGCTCGGACGGGGCCGTGTGCACCGGTGTGAGGGATTTCACGATCGTGTCGTGGTGCTGCCGGCCGGTGTAGCGGAAGCTGTTACGGAACCAGGTAGATCGATGCACTGCTCGACCGTGTGTTCCCAGGTGGTATTGGATCGCCTCCGGCAGCCCCTTTTTGAGGCCGTCGCACACGGCGATCATCACGTCGACGATGCCTTGGTTCTTCACCTCCGAAAAGATCTGCAGCCAAAACCTCGCCCCTTCAGCACCGTCACCAGCCCAGATCCCTGTGGATGTCGCGTTCCCCGTTCATCGTGACACCCACGACAACGTAGAACGGGGTGGTACGGACCTGCCCGTCACGGACCTTCACGTGCGAATCGCGCCGGGCGAAGATCACCGGATAGACAGGATCCAGCGGCCTGCTCGATCACTCGGCGAGCTCACCGACGATTTTCTCGGTGATCCGGCTGATGGTGTCCTTCGACACCCTCGCTGCGTACACCTCCTCGAAGTAGGGCAGCGACTTCACCGGTGCTCAGCCCGCGGGTGGTCAACGACAACACGATCTGATCGATGCCGTCCAAACCTCGTTTCCGTTTCGGGACGATGATCGGCTCGAAGGAGCCGTCACGATCACCGGGTACCACCGGTCTCGACCGGCCCGATCTCGGTCAACACCGTCTTGACGCGGGTGCCGTTACGCATGTTCACCTCGATCGGCGTGCCACCGTGCTCGTGACCCAAATGCTCGGTCAACTCGGCGTTCAACGCCGCCTCCAGGACGTTCCTTGGTGAGCTGGCTCAACAACCCTCCCGGGCCGACCAGACTCACCCCCTGTTCCCTAGCCAGCGCCAACAAACGCCCGGCCAAGTCCTCCTGACCGATAATCTCTCCAGTCACGAGATCAATCATCTCGCCTTCCACCATGCCGGTCATGTCAGCCACAGCCGTCTCCTCACGGATCAGACCGGACCTCACACACCGTTAATCAGACAGTCCCTGGGGAGGGGATCCCATCGGTCAACTCTGAGCCGTGCAGCCTCTTCATAGCTGTCGGCGACCGGTTCCTGAGACAAGAGGTTTTCTATTCCCACGTCCTTGTGCTGCTGTGAGGAGCTCTGGCGCGTGGATTCGGACCAGGGCTCCTCACCGGAAGGATGAGGGATGCTTGTCAGCTGGCGACGTGCAGCGGCTCCATGTCGAGAGGAGACCACTCGGACTGGATGGCCCCGTCGGCGATCTCCAGGACGCGGTCGCTGAGCTGCTGCAGCTCCGCCTCATTGCTGGTGAACAGCAGAATGCCGACGCCGCGTCCCGTCACCTCCTCCAGCAGCCGCATGAAGCGGTCTTGCATGGCCACGTCCAAGCCCTCCGACGGTTCAATCAGGATCATGATGCGGGAGGTCTGGCTGGCAAGCTCCTGCATCTGCTGCCAGCGGCGCTGACCGGTGGACAGCATGGGCCGTTTCATCAGCTTGCTCAGCCTGGACTCGGACTCGCGCAGCATCAGCAGAATCTTGGTGGTGTCCTCAATGCCCTCGTCGTCGATGTCCTCGCCGTCGAGCATCGCGATGTTGCGGGCCGTGTGGGAGTCGCTGTCTGGATCTGACATGTTGGTGAGCACCGAGACGCCCAGGGCGGGCAGGTCGCGGGGAGAGGCGATGCTGGCGGGCAGCCCATCGACCATCAGGGACTCGAACTCCCCGGGATGTTTCCCGAGCAGAGCGTCACGCAGCTCCGAGATGCCGGAGTGCCTCGCCCCGTTGAAGCCGAGGACCTCGCCGCGATGCAGTCTGAACGAGATGGGGGTGCCCGTGCAGTTGAGCCCCTCCACGTCAAGCACCACGTCCTGGGTGGCGTGGGAATGCCGTCCCCTGGAGTTCACGGTCTCGCCGAACATCGCCTCGGTGAGTTCATCCACCGTGGTCTTGCGGGATTCGAAGACCCCCTCCACCCGACCATCGCGGAGCACGGCGATGCGATCGCACAGCCGAATGGCCTCGTCGAGGTGATGGGTGACGTAGATGACGCCGCGGTTCTGCTTGGTGCTGCGCATCAGGGCGTACCGCAGGTCCTCCAGCTCCAGGCGGCTCAGGGCATTGCTGAGCTCGTCGACGAGGATGACGTCGCGTGGATCTCCCAGGATGCGGGCCACCTCGGTCATGCGCAGGTCGGTGGGACTCAGGGTCCCCAGACGATCAGTGGGAAGCAGCGGGATGCCGGCCTCGGCCAGGGTGCGACGGGCCTTGATGAGAAGTTCCTCATCGGAGTGCTCGCCCTCGCTGGCGCGGAACATGGCCTGGGCGATGGTTAGGTCGGGGTCCAGCCTGTGCTCCGGGTCGATGAGCATGACTCGCTTGGCATCCCATCCGGGGCCTGACAGGCGGATCTCTCCCGAATCCGCCGGTGTGTTCCCGGCGATGATCGATGCCATCGTGGACTTGCCAACGCCGTTGGGGCCGACGAGCCCCAGCACTTCCCCAGCCTCAAGCTCAAGGTCGACTCCCTTGAGTACTTGATGACTTCCGAAGGCCTTGTGCAGGCCGCGAATCGTCAGCAGCGGCTCTTGACGTCCCCGCATATCCACCTCTTAGCGCATCACCGTTTGTCACTCGTGCGAGGGTGTGAGGTCATGTGCTGCCCGCACCGACTTCACCTTTGGCCCCGGAGGGCTGGTCGTGATCAGCCTTTACCTGCTCCCAATCGCACGATAGTTTGGGTGCCTGTCGAGTCGGCTATCCGGCTCTCGGCTGTCAGGTGAACCATAGCGCGAAAATCTTGACTTTTGTTAGTTCTCCAAGAGTGAGGTGTGTCATCTGACGGAGGATGCCCGGCTTACTTGATGTGGGTTTGGGGTTTGCGGAAGCCCTCCGTGAGGGGCGCATCACCTCGGGGGGTCGGGGTGGGTGTGCGATGCCTGCCCTCGCTGAAAACCCCATGGAATCGGGCTTTGAGGGCCTCGTCGTGAGTGCGCGGGGTGGGTTCCCAGACCCCGTGAGTGCGCGGGGTGGGTTCCCAGACCCATCGACGGGTTATCCCGGATCAGTCATCCAATAGCGGCTGAGTGGGCTTGGAGCATGCCTGCCGGGCCGTGCAGGCCAATTGCGTGCTTATCCCTCCAAGGCCTGATTGGTGGATGAGCCAGCCGATGGTAAAGGTGCTCTATGAAGGTGTCGAACACAGACGCGAATGCGGGGTGGTGGGCGGTGGCTCGGAGTGGGTCCCTTCCTTGAAGCTTCACCAGTTGCAGATTTCCTGAGAAAATTTTATAAGACTTGGTGCATCGCCGTCGTTTCTGAATGTCTTCTATCAGCTGTGGTTGGGCTTCGAGGTGCATAGTCACTGGGTAGTCAGCTGGCCGGAGTGTGCGTGCGGAGGCTGTCGGCCGTTCGGTCGAGAAAGAGGTTGTTTGCCTCCGTCGATTTGACCAGGGCGATGCGCCATTCCAGGGTGTGGCGGATGTCCTCCGGCAGCTCGGTCTGGGGCAGGAGCTGCCGGAGGTCCGCGAGCTGCCGCGGGGTCGGATCCCCCCACAGCCTGGCCCAGCCGCTGCGAAGCGTCGCGACTCCCGCCCCCCTGACCTGAGGGTCGGGATCCGTGGCGGCCAGCAGCGATGCCCGTATCCGGTCCCAGCCGCCACGGTGAGCACCCAGCTGCCAGAGCGTGAGACGCCTTTGAGAATCGACCCGCGTCCAGCGGTGAGCGATCGCCTCGTAGCCCCAGCGGTGCGTGACGGAGCCCAGCGCCTGTGCGACTCGCTTGTCCTCGCCAGGGTGGGATGCCGTGTCAAGGCAGCGCCACAGCAGCGCAATGTCCTCATCCTCCAGCTGATGCGCGGGCATCATGCGCAGCGCCTCCCTGCGGATCCGGTAGTCGGGGTCTACCACCAGCTGCCGCAGCTCATCGAGAGGCAGGGAGCCATATGTCGCCAAGCCCGCCAGCGCCCGCGGGGAGCGGGTCTCACGCCAGAGACTCTGGTATATCTCAGCCACCGACTCGCCACGTTTGCTCAGCTTCTCGCCCGCCACCCGCCGCACCCTCGTCGCCTTGTCCAGCAGCATCCGGTGCAACTCCGCGACGGAGAACTGCTCGGCTGGCAGGGCCAGCATCCCCGTCTCCCTGGCCTGCGACTGGTGGGCAGCCAGCAGCCGTACAAGGAAGGTCTGCTTCCCGGTGCGCGCCACGATGCGCACCAGCTCTCTCACAATCTGCTGATCGTGCTCCTCCGCCAGCAACCGGAGCGCCTGGACCGCATCAATGTCAGCGTTCCTGAACCCCCACCGTCGGGTGATCGGGTCCGGATGCGTCATCAGCAGACGCCCTGGCTGTGTCCGACCCTGGGCTGCCTGGGCCTTCAGAAACCAATCCAGCTCACCATGCGACCTGCGGTTCAACCGGAGCAGCAGCGGCATCCCAACCCACAGCGCCCGGTAGTTAGCTCGCTGCTCCAGCGCATCCTGGGCTATCCGGCGAATCGACTCGACATGATCGGCTGTCCGCAACGCCAGTGCCATGGTGGCTGCCGAGGCCGGATCGACGGCGAGCCGCCGCGTCGCGGCCTCCCGCAGATACCCCGAGCCCGCCATGGAGGCCAGCACCGCTGTCAGCGTCGTGGGACGGGCCGCGAGCTGATAGGCCAGTGTGTCGGCCGGTCCGCGGTACGGCGCCTCCTCTGCCGACCACAGCTGCTCGCGTGCCCCATGATCCAGATCCAGCCACTGATCGGGGTGGAGGACCTCCAGTTGAGCGAGCTTCGCTGACTCGTCGCCATCGGCGACGAGCAACTCATCGATCAACCGGGCCAACAGGCTCCCTTCCCACAGAAGACGGCAGAAACTTCTCCGACACTACCCTTAACCTCGGTGAAGCGGCCGTATGTGATGTCCACGGTTAATCCGTGACGACAGGCCGTACGTTGTGAAACCTGCCGGGTGGGTCTTGCTGGTGGGGATCAGAGCGCCGATCTGAGAGGGTCTGCGGGGGCGGGCCTGCAGGTCAGGTACTCGTTGCCGTCGTCATCGGATGCCGTCAGCACCAGCATGTCCATGCCATAAACCTCGCTGAGGTTCTCCCGGGTCAGCACCTCCCGACTCGGGCCGGAGGCGAAGAACCTGCCGTCCTTCATCAGGGCGGTTCGCGACGGATAGTAGAACGCCTGATCGGGGGCATGCGTGATCATCACCATCGCCTTGCCCTGCTCATGGGCGAGCGTGTGGGCGGTGGAGATCACCGTGGTGGCGTTACGGTAGTCGAGATGGCTCGTGGGCTCGTCCATCATCACCAAACCGGTCTGCTGCGCCAAGGCGCGGGCGATGAGGATCAGCTGCCGCTCACCGCCGGACAGCTGCGTGTACGGCTCCAGGGCTAGCTCCCGCAGCCCCACCGTCTCCAGGGCCTCCAGGCAGATGTCCCGGTCCCCCTTCGAGGGGGCGGCGAAGGGCGGCAGATGTGGGGTGCGTCCCATCTTCACCACGTCCAAGGCCGTGAACGGGAAGGGAGCAGAGTGGTCCTGGAAGACCATCGACACCCGCCGCGCCAACGGCCTCACCCCCAGTGAGGCCACGTCGTCGCCGTCGATCGTGATGGAGCCGGAGGTGGGTTTGTGCTCACCCAGGATGGTGCGCATGAGCGTGGACTTCCCGCAGCCGTTGGATCCCAGGATGATGAACACCTCGCCGGGTGACACCTCGAAGCTGATGTCTTTCAGCACCGGCTTGGAGGGGTGATAGGCGAAGCTGACGTCAGCGACGTGCAGCACCGGGCTCATCGGCTCCACACCCCCTTGGAGCGACGCAACAGCACAGCGAAGACCGGTGCCCCCACTAGGGCGATGGGAATCGACAGCGGCAGGGAGGACTCGGAGACGGTGCGAGTCAGGGTGTCGATGATCAGCAGGAAGGCTGCTCCGAGAAGGGCTGCCGTCGGCACCAGCCTCCGGTGATCGGGTCCCGCGATGATCCGTGCCATGTGCGGAACGACTAGCCCCACCCAGCCGATGGCGCCGCTCTGCGACACCGCCGTCGCGGTCATGGCTGTTGCGCAGACGATGGCGACCAGCCGCGTGCGCTGCGTGTTGACGCCCAGCGACCGGGCCTCGGAGTCGCCCATGGTCAGCAGGTTCAGCTGCCACGAGATGAGCATGATGACCACGAAGCCCAGCAGGATGATGGGAGCTGCGAAAGCCAGGTTGTCCCAGCGCATCCCGGACAGGGAGCCCATCAGCCAGAACGTGATGGCAGGCAGGTCGTCCTCAGGATCCGCCAGGTACTTCATGATGGAGACCCCGGCATTGAACACCGAGCTGACCACCACCCCCGACAGCACCAGCATGATTGTCGGAGTCATGCCCTTCACCTTCGCCAGCGCATAGGCCAGGAACACCCCGAGGATGCCCATGCCGAAGGCGAGTGTGGGAACCAGCGCGGAGAAGGCCCCCGACGAGATGATGGCCAGGGCCGCCCCGAACGAGGCGGCCGCCGAGACGCCGAGGATGTCAGGCGAGACCAGGGGGTTGCGGAAGACCCCCTGATAGATCGCGCCCGAGCAGGAGAGCGCCGCGCCGACGAGCACCGCCATCAGCGTCCTGGGCCAGCGAACCTCCCACACCACCTTGGCATCGAGCTCCCGCCAGGTGTGCTCCACATCCAGGAACCGCGACGCCATGATGCGGACAGCCTGCCAGGGATCGATGGCATAGCGGCCGACCACGAAGGACGTCGCGATCGTGGCCACCAGCACAGCCAGCGCTCCCGCGAGGATGATCCAGAAGGGAAACGGACGATGACCACGACGCATCGCCGTGGTCTCCACCCGCGACGCGACCGGCATGGGATCAGCTCCGATGGAAGCTGAAGACGTCCTCGACCTTCTGTCCCTCTGAGAGGGTGAACAGGTGCTTCAGGTCGTCGTCGGTCACGTCGAAGCCGAAGTACTCCTTGTAGAAGGCCTTCGTCTTGGCCTCCATGTCAACGTCCTTGAACAGCTCCGGATGGATGGCCTTCGCGAAGAAGTGCATGTTGAGGTACTCCTCCGGGCCGTTGTACGCCCAGGACATGGCACCGTTCGGGATCACGATGACGTTGTTGTTCTTCACAGCCTTCAGGTCGGACAGCACGGGGTCTGAGGCGACGGCGTCGCGAATCTTGGCGCTGTCAACCAACAGCAGCTCCGGGTCCCAGCTGAGAAGCTGCTCCGGGTCGATCTTGCTCTGGCCCGAGGGGCCCTTCGACTCGCCCGATGCCTCAGCCCCGGCGTTGATGCCGCCGGCGAGGGTGATGAGCTCCTGGCCGATGGCGGAGCCGTTGTTGGCCTGGAGGGAGTCCCCCGCACCGGACAGCTGCACGACCGTGGGACGTTCTGAGGCTGGGAGATTCGCCGTCTTGGCTTCGATCTCGGACTTGATCTTCAGGTATTCGTCGGAGTACTTGTGGGCCTTGTCCAGCTGCACGCCGCCGATGACCTCGCCCAGATAGACCTGCCGCGCCCGCAGCTGGTCGATCTTGTTGCCCTCCTTGTCGCTGCCCTGGGGGCTGGAGACGGCCGCGATGTCGAGGTCCTGAAGCTGCTTGAGGCTGTTCTCCCCGTAGCGGCTCGCATAGACCACCAGGTCGGGGCTCTGCTTCAGGAGCTCCTCCATGTTGACCTCGTTGCCGGAGAACACGACGGGAAGCTCCGCCAGCTGCGGGTATTTGCCCTTGATCCAGGTGTTCTTGCCGTAGTTGTCCTCCAGCGCGACGAGCTTGTCAGCGCCGCCGAGCAGCAGCACGGCGGTGGTGTAAGCCGGGGCGGTGGTCGCGATGCGCTTCGACTCGGCGGGTACCGTCACCTGCCCCAGCTCGTCGTCGACGACGCGGGTGGCAGTGGAGGCGGACTGGGAGGCGACGGGGGATGAGCCGTCGGCGGAGGGAGAGGTGGCTGGGCTGTTGGTGCTGCACGCGGACAGCGTCAGCAGGGCGGACAGAGCCAGGGCGGACAGGGTTGTGCCGAGTTTTTCACAAGCCATGCGGGTTCCTTGGAGGGGCGGTCGTTGACGTCGGGAGAAGCGGTGGTCGCGCACAATCTATACGAGTTTCACGGAGAAAACCACTGAAATGATCCGCATTCGCGGATCTTAAGTGTGGGGTGGGGCGTTGAGTTCCGGAGGGTCGGCGACGGCAGGCGTCGACCCATGGCCAATCCCGACGTGTCGAAAGTGAGGGTTCACAAAGCCCTTTCAAGAAACTAAGGTTTACCTAAACCATATGGACGGTATGTCGCTACCTTTGGGTGTGCCGTCCGGGGTCGCACTGACCGAGTGAGAAAGGCAGAACTGTGTGGCATAGCAGATTACTGGCCACGGCAGGAGTGTTTGCGCTCCTCATACCCGTCATACCCGCCTCAGTGGCATCAGCCGACGACCGGTCGGAGCCAGGTGGCATATCCGACCTGATAGCGCCAGCGTCCACGGCTGAGATCCCCGCCGACAACGCCAAGTGGCTTCTCCGGGACAAGGGGCAGGTCACCGTCATGGTGGAGTTTGAGGATGACCCGGTGGCAGTGGTGAAAGCCCAGGCTGGAGGCGCCCTCGCAGAATCTGAGGAGAGGCAGATCCAGGACCGGCTCTCCCAGACGCAAGATGAGGCCGCGCGGCAGATTAAGACCATGGGCGGCGTCGTCGGAGAAGGCATGCAGTCGGCCTACAACGGCATGCGGGTGACGATCGACAGCGGCAAGCTCTCGGCCATCAAGAAGCTGCCCGGGGTGAAGGCCGTGCGTGACATACCCGTGCATGAGCGCAGCAACCATGTCAGCGTCCCCTACATCGGCGCCCCCGCCGCATGGCAGGGCGCGAACGGGGCTGGATATACGGGCAAAGGCGTCAAGGTCGCCGTGATCGACACCGGCATCGACTACACCCATGCGACCTTCGGTGGGGGTGGCACCCCGGAGGACTTCGTCGAGGCCACCGCCGCAGCCGACCCGACGCCCTACTACGGCCCCCGGGTCAAGGGCGGATACGACTTCGCCGGCGATCTCTACACCGGGCAGAACGTCCCCCAGCCCGACGCCAACCCCATCGACTGCGAGAAGTTCGGGCATGGGACGCATGTCGCGGCCACTGCCGCGGGCTCCGGCGTGCTGGCCGACGGGGACACCTTCCGCGGATCTTATGACAGCAGCACCTTCGACCATGAGTTCCGGGTAGGTCCTGGCGTCGCCCCGGAGGCTGATCTGTATGCGTTGAAGATCTTCGGCTGCGAGGGCGGCACCGATCTCACAGCCGAAGCCGTCGATTGGGCCGTCAAAAACCATATGGACGTGATCAACCTGTCACTCGGGTCCCCATTCGGCAAGACCACGGATCCCGACTCCGTGGCGGTCTCCAATGCCGTCGCCGCAGGGATCGTGGTGGTGACAGCAGCAGGCAACTTCGGATCGCAGCCCTATCTGACCAACTCCCCCGGTGTCGCAGCCGGGGTGCTCTCCGTCGCAGCAAACGACTCCGCCGAGAACTATCCGGCGGCGCAGATCGACGTCGACGGCAAGACGATCCAGGCCATCAACGCCAATGGCGCGGAACTGCCTGCGAACGCCAAGATCCACGTGCTCAAGAAGGGCGGTGAGATCTCCGACGGCTGTGATCGCGACGAGTACGCCGACGTTCCACGCGGGGCCATCGTGGTCACCAAACGCGACGTCACCAAAAGCGACGGTTGCGCCCGGGTGCAGCGCGCCATCAATGCCCAGCGTTGGGGACTGGCCGCGGCCATCATGATCAACGACTCCGATGAGCTTCCGCCCTATGAGGGAGTCATCACCGGAAACCCCGAGACCGGTGAGAAATGGCGGGTCAGGATTCCGCTGCTCGGTGTCACCTCCTCCGATGCCGATGCGCTGCTTGCCGCGGATGACAAGGAGGCCACCCTCACCGCGAGCGCCATCCCCAACCCGGGCTTCAGCAAGGCCGCCGATTTCACCTCCTCCGGTCCGCGCACCGGTGACTCGGCGTTGCGTCCGAACATCACTGCTCCCGGTGTCTCCATCCTCTCCGCAGAGGTGGGCAGTGGCGACCTCGGCGTCTCCCTGTCAGGCACCTCCATGGCGTCGCCGCACGTGGCGGGCGTCGCAGCACTGACCGTTCAGGCCCATCCCGGCTGGAGCTCCCAGGAGATCTCCGCAGCGGTGGTGGGCACGGCCGACCCCGAGAAGATCAGCGACTATCAGCCGTCCCTCACCGGGGGACTGGTGGATCCCGCCGACGCGGTCAACACCAAGGTCCTCGCCTATGGCGACTCCACTGATGTCCAGGGTGCCGTGGTGCGTGACCCGAACCTCAGCTTCGGCTACGCGGAGTCCTCCTCCACCTTCGACGAGACCCGGAAGGTCACCCTGGTGAACAAGGGAACCGACGACGTCCAGTTCAAGGCCGAGGTGCGACCCTCCCAGAAGTCCCTGAAGGCCACCGTCTCCCTGGCTCAGGACAGCGTGACGGTGCCGGCAGGCGGCAGCGTGGACGTCGATGTGCGCATCACCTTGCCCGCGACGGAGGTGCCCAGCGGCATCGCGAGCCCGAAGTCCCCCTGGTTCTACGAGGTCTCCGGAAACCTGCGATTCACCAGCGCAGACCAGACGCTGAACATGCCTTACCTGATGGTTCCCCGCACCCTGTCCAACGTGAAGGCCGCGGAGACCGTCACCCCCCAGGGCACCGACGTCGCCTTCAGCAACGAGGGCGGCTCGGTCGACGCCTACGCCGCGGTCTACACCTGGGGCCTGAGCGACCCGGCGGACATCCCGGATGAGATCGACAGCGGCCAGGACCTCGCCAGCGTCGGCGTCGCCAGCTACGGCGACGACTCGCTGCGCACGGTGAGCTTCGCGCTGAACTCCAGCTCCCGGTTCTCCAACCCAGCCCAGCTGCTGTACAACGTCGACATCGACAACGACAACGACGGCAAGGCCGACTATCGCGTGATCAGCGCAGACTCCGGCCTGGTGCGTGAGAAGGAGAACAATGGCGTCGCGGAGGTGTTCGTGGCGGACCTGGACTCGGGGAACATCTACGCCTCCGGGTCGATGACGCTGGCCCCGACGGATTCAAGCACCGTCGTGCTGCAGGTCGTCGCCAGTCAGGTCGGCATCAACGGCAAGTTCAGCTACACCGCCTCGGTCACCGATTGGCGGAATATGTCCGCCGTGGACAGCATCGACCAGTGGGCCCAGTACGACCCGACGAACAAGCCATTCAACGATGGCCAGTTCTTCAAGGTCAACCGTGACGGCTCGAAGCCCTTCACCTTTGAGCCCAACGATGCCGCCTACGCCGACCAGAAGGCCCTCGGATACATGGCAGTGGTCTTCGACAACGCCCAGGGCGTCACGGAGGCCATCACGGGCCAGGTCAACAAGGGCGTGAACCCGACGGATCCCCCGACGCCACCGAGCCCGTCCCCATCCCCGACCTCGCCGATCCAGCCGACGGCGAAGCCGACCCCCGTACCGGTCAGGCCAGGCCTGCCGAAGACGGGTCTGGAGGACTGACCCTCACACACCATCGTGGCCCCCGGGAACACCGGGGGCCACGTCTGTCTCTGGCATGAGGCTACGACGGGGAACCGGGCCTCGGGTCGCAGACATCGCCGATGCTGTCGCCATCGCGATCCTCCTGGGTGTAGTTGGCGACGTCGGGGCAGTTGTCCTGCGCGGCCGGGATGGTGTCGCCGTCCTGGGTGATCGTGGTGTATGCCGCCGCCTCGGCTGCCTCTCCGCCTGGGCCGCTCACCCGAACGCGAATGTCACCGGTGTATTCCCCATCCCAGGTGTGGGAGACGGTGGGGGTTGTGGTCTCCTGGTCGAACTGTCCGTCGCCGTCGAAGTCCCACTCGAATCTCACGGGGGTCCTGCCGTTGGCGTAGGAGGCGGCGGCGCTGAGCTCCAGCGGCTGCCCGACGATGCCCGAGTAGGGGCCCTGCAACCAGGCGAAGGTCTGCTTCCCGGGGTCCAGGGGCCGCATCGCGGTGGGGATCCCCAGCTTCAGCACGAGGGCGTCTGCCATCTTCCGCTGCCCTGCCTTGTTGGGGTGATACCAGGCCTGCCTGTCCTGGGAGCCCTTGGAGATGAGCTCTCCCTGCGGAGTCACGTCGCCCTCGGTTTCGAAGAATTCGTTGATCCAGCGGGCCGGGTTTCTGGTGATGAATCCCGGGTCTGCTTCGTGCCCCTCGAAGTCGGAGACGATGGAGTCCACGAAGTGGACTCTCCTGGTGGACTCAGCGTTCCACTCGGCGACGATCTCAGCCAGGGAGGTGTTCAGCTGTTCACCCAGCTCACGCATCTCCCGCACCGGCTGGTATGGCCTGGACTCCGCACAAAACACGGGACCGGGGCGGAGGCATTCCTGCAACGTATAGCCCTCTGCCTCGGCCACCACCAGCTGCGGGTAGCCCATCAGCACAATCTCGGCCCTGTCGTTGGAGAGCAGGTCATCAATGGCGGTGAACAGGGCGCGCATTCGGGTGCGCAGGCTGTCCTCGCCGGGGGTGAGCAGCTGCCGGAAGCTGTCGATAGCGTCGCGGCACTGGGCGGCGTCCTGCATGCCGACGAAGAAGCAGTGGGCGACGGCGTCATTGAATCGACCGTCGTTGCCCCCGGCGGAGAGCGCCACCAGGTCGATCCGGCTTGGATCGACCTCCATGTTCCCCTGCTGGTTCTGCTGCCGGATCTCCTCAATCTGCTCGTCGATCACCGCGGTTGAGGTGGCTCCCGAGCGGGCGCGGTTGATGACTGTCGCGGAGACTCGCTGCTTGATGAGCCAGTCCGCGTACTGGCTTGCCCAGTTGTTGGGGCTGCGGAAATAGGGGCCGTCGGATGGCGTGTAGTCGCCGGCTCCGGCGCCGGCCGCGTAGGAGTCACCGAGCACCAGGATGTTCACCTGGCCCCGCACCGGAGGGCCGGTGAGGTCGTCGGCCCGGGCCGGTTGAAGGGCTCCCAGGAGGAGAGCCAGAGTGACGGTCAGCATCGCCGTGCACTTCGACATGCTTTTCACGACAGAGATTCTAAGAGATCACGCCGGCAGATGCGGTGTCCAGACCGCATCTGCCGGCGTGATCCCTACTCTTGCGGGTCCGAGATGATGGTCAGGAACAAAGGCCACCCGGATCGGGTGTCCAGCACCCGCATCAGGTAGGGGCGGTTGGCGATGAACTCGGTCACGTTCTCGCTGGGGGGAGTGGCGGTTGCCTCTCCTGACTCGGTGGCGGCTGCCCCGATGGTGCCCTGCGCTGCCACCTGAATGCGTGCCCTCTGCATGGTCTGTTGGATCTTCGCGCCGTCAAAGATGCCGTCGAAGTCCTCAATGTCCACTTTGAGAAGGTCCAGCAACTCCATGAAGTCCAGCTGCTGTGTGAGGTCCATGACCGGCATCGTGACTCTGACCCTCTCATCCGGGGCCTTGCTCAGAGCCTCGTGGCTCTCGATGAGAACCTCCTCCCCCCAGCCGAGGGGATGACCGCTCTTCGTCAGGAACAGCACGTCCATCGCCAGGTTGGCGTCGTACCTCAGCCGCACGGCCTTCCAGCGCTCCCCAGTGGCTGTGGGCGCGTTGAACTCACCGGACATGGCCGTGAGCGCGATCTTCTTGTCATCGTCTGTGGTGAAGGTCAGGGGGACGTTGTCGGAGGTGAACTGCTGCTGCCAGGCTGCGGAGAACAGCAGAGTGTCCTGCGCCACCAGCTCTGTCCCGCTGCCGAACTCCAGCCCCGAGTCCTCAATCAGCTCGGCGGTGTGCTTCCTGACCCAGGAGTCCATCGACGTCTGGGCCTCGGCGTCACTGACCCTGTCGACTCCGGCGTCGAGGGTCTCCTTCGCAATGTTCAGAAAGGACTCCTTGGGGGTCCCGCCTCCGCAGAGCAGAAGCCGTGACGCGATGTGGACCACTGGCGTCTCCGGCGGATCGCCCGAGTCCATGCTCGCGGGAAGCGAATCGTAGTCCTTCAGGCTGTTGCGGAGGGCGTCGATTCCCCGTGCCCACTCGACGGCCTCCATGCCGAACAGCTCGTCCAGCCTGGCGGCGGATTCGCCGCTGGCGCCCAGCCCCATCAGGGCCAGAACGGAGCTCAGCGACGCGGGGGACATCATCCGATTGTCGGGGGACCGGTTGAGGCGCAGAAGCTTCCAGCCGAGTCGCTGCGACATGTCAGCAGCCTTGAGAGCCTCGGGGGCGTCCGGAGAGGTGGGGGAGTATGTGGTCTTTCCCTCAGGGTGATCAGGTGGGGGGCCGTGTGTGGAGCAGCCGGTGACGGCTGCTGCTGCCAGTCCCGCCAGCAGCAGGGTGCGGCGGCACAGATGCATCAGAATCCTCCTTGCGGCAGATTGAATTCCATTGTGACGCCCAGCCCGGCAAAAATCGTGTTCATTTCGCTGGAGGCGCTGAGAGTCGGAATTGTGATCGTGACGACAAAGTGTGGACCCTGCGAACGTGAGGACGCCCCCGGTCGGATGCGTGTCACAGGGATGTGGGACGCTTGGCGCATCACACTTCCAGAACGTCAAGGGGCCCGCGTTGGGCGCGGGATCCCCTCAGATCAGGGGGCCACTTTGCACACCGCAAATTCACAATCGCATCCCCGGCTGCGTGGTGTTGTCGCGGCCATTGTCCTGTCCCTCTGCGTCACCCCCACGCTGACGGCATGGGCCGAGGAGCCAGAGGACACACCGTCCCCCAGCGTGCCGGCCAGCTCGTCGCCGTCGCCATCGGACGTCGTCGCGTCGCCGTCCCCCACAGCATCAGTCCCGCCCCCTCCCGCTGAGGAGTCCCCGGAGCCCAGCCCATCGGCTGGTCCCTTCTCAGCCGCCGACGAGGAGCCGACACATGATGTGACGTCTTCGGAGACCACGCAGCAGCGACAGCCGCGTGCGACCGCGGAGCTGGGGGACCCCGGCCCCTACTATCTAGGCGATGAGGCCGAGCTGGTGGGGTCCTTCCCCGTCTCCGAGCCGATCACTGTGCGCCCACAGGTGTGGATTCCCAGCGCCAGCCGCTGGTCGGACGGCCGCCCGGTGCGAACCTCCGCAGATGGGGCGTTCTCGATTCCCCTGACCTGGAGCAGCGAATATGTCAGCAGGCAGCGTTGGCGGGTCGTCGCGACGCTGCTGGATGGCGCCGTCGCCGAGACCAACGAGGTTGAGCTGGTGCGGGTCGCAGCCCCGAAGGTCACCACCGACTCACCGCTGGGGCTGTATGCCGACGCCACCGTCAGTGGGTCATTCGGGTCCTCCACAGCTCTGCGTGCTTGGGGTGAGGTGTGGAGGAGCGACGTGCAGCGTTGGTCCAGCACCGCAGCGCAGCCCACCGACGCGACGGGCGGATTCACCTTCACCCTGGGGTGGGGCAAAGACAGCAGTGGCACGCAGCGATGGCGGATCGCAGCCCAGACCGCCAGCGGGCGCCTGATCCACACCGACGAGTTCAGCATCACACGTCGACGTGCGGCGACGGTCAGCGTCCCGCGGGTCATCCCCCCGGGACAGCCCACCTCCACGTGGGGAAACTTCGACACTCGCACCCCCATCACGGTCTGGGCTGAGGTGTGGCGCACCGACGTCAACGACTGGTCCAGCACCATCCCGGTGCGCACCGACGCCAGCGGCGACTACACCATCAGCCTCAACTACGACCTCCACTCCCGCGGGACGCAGCGGTGGCGGATCGCCGGCAGGTTCGCCGACGGCAGCATCCAGTACACCGACGAGTTCGCGCTGATCCGCAGAAGCAGCCCGACGGTCAGCCAGCCAATGGTCCTTCCCACCGACTACGGCATCTCCACCTTCGGCTGGTTCGACACCCGCACCCCCATCACGGTGTGGGGTGAGGTGTGGCGTGACGGCTACTGGTCCCGCACCGCGCCGGTCAGCACCGACTCCGGTGGCGACTACACCCTGAGCATCACCTACGGCAGCGGCAGCGTCGGCCAGTGGCGCTGGCGGGTCGCGGGGCTCTACCCGGATGGGACCATCCAGCACACGAACGAGTTCACGGTCAGGCGCACCCGGCCCCTCGACGGACGCTGCCTGAGGGGGCGGGTGCTGTGTGCCTCGAAGTCTGACCTGAGGCTCTGGTGGATCGTCGACGGCACCATTCGGGCGTCAATGGACGCCCGCTTCGGGAAACCGGGCCTGGACACCCGAGAGGGGCAGCACAGCGTGTACTGGAAGTCGCGGTACCACGTGTCGGACATCTATCACACGCCCATGCCGTGGGCCATGTTCTTCAATGGCGGCCAGGCCGTGCACTATTCGGACAACTTCTTCGCCTACGGGCACACCGGCGGGTCGGCGGGCTGCATCAATGTACGCGACGCCGCCACCATCGATCGGGTCTACGGCGAGGTCCGAGTCGGCGACAAGGTGGTGGTCTACCGGTAGGGCCTTGCCTGGGGTCTGCCGGGCCGACAGCCTCTTCGTGGATGAGGGGACAAGTCCCTTGGGTCGGCGGCGCGATGCGGCAGCTTCGAGAGCGTCACCTCCATCATGCTCTCGTGGGAATCGTGGGAAATGGCCCGCCGCCTGACCGCTGAGGGCCCTGGGCGCGGCCGTCGGCTCCCCGTCTCAGTCAGATGGCGGCGTCACGCCCAGCCAGGGGGCCAGCCGCTCCGCCGAGACCCGCCCGTCGTGCCAGCGCCGGGCGAACCCGACCCCGGCTGTGGCGCGTTTCCGCAGCTCGTCGCGACGGTCGCGGACGGAGGCGATCACCTCGTACAGCGACTCCGGATCCGCCTCCAGCAGGTCCGGCGACTCCGGCATGCGATCCCGGACTGCGTTGATCATCCGGCCCACCGTCACGCGACCCGCCGCCATCGCCTCGACGGCCGCCACCCCATACGACCCGAACAGCAGCTGATCCACCAGCACATCGCATCCCCGGACGAGCTCCCGCAGCTGCGCGTGGGGCATTCCCGACGGGGCGATGTACTCGATGGCGCCCTCGTCGTGGAGGCGGCGTAGAACTGGGTCAATGAGCTGAGTGCCCTTGATGGGGGGATTTCGCTGCGACGGGACATGCACCACGAGAGGCCGTTCCCGCTCCAGCAGCGGCGCATCTGATGCCCACGCATCGACGTCCACCACCACGGGAAGCCAGGTTCCGGATGGCAGATCGAAGCCCAGATCGGGTGTGGAGTAGAACACAGGCCATCCGGACTCCTCGGCGAAGTGGCGGTTTGCCGCCGTCTCGCGGGTCAGCCGTGCCCGCCAGTCGTCGTCGCCGACCATGAAATACGACCATCGGTCGCGCTCCAGGTGCGCCGCCGGGTCGCGGACATCTGAGCCGTGCGCAATCAGACCCATCGCGTATCCCATCCCGGCCAGGCGGCGGGCATCGCCGGGGAAGGCCGAGATCCGATCCCACCTGGCGAAGGTCTTGAAACCGTCAAGTGCGATGTGCGTCACCCCGTCGAACAGCCGTCGGGACCGCAGCCCCCAGGCGAGGGGAAGCCGGAACCCGATCCGCCCGAATAGCCGATCCACCTCGAAGTGGAAGCCGCCTCCCCGCAGCGGCACCCCCGAGAACGACCAGGCGTCCACGGGCAGATGGGCGGTGGCGGCGCGCGCCCAGGCGGTGGCCTGCCCCGCGTAGTTGGAGGGCCCGATGGCCAGGACAGCGCTCATGCGGCAGAGGGTATCGGGTGGGTAGACTCTGGCCAAGCAACACTGTGGAAGGGAATCATTCGTGAAGATCGCCGTGATCGCGATGGGCAAGATCGGCCTGCCGCTTGCCGTCCAGTTCGCCGACATGGGCCACGACGTGATCGGCGTCGACGTGCAGCAGGCCGTGGTGGACAAGGTGAATGCCGGCATCGAGCCGTTCCCCGGCGAGGCCCACCTGCAGGAGAAGCTCTCCGAGCTGGTTCCCGCGGGCAGGCTGCGCGCCACCACCGACTACTCCGAGGCCATTCCCGGCGCTGACGCCATCGTCATCGTCGTCCCGCTGTTCGTCAATGACGAGACGTGGCAGCCGGACTTCGGCTGGATGGAGGCCGCCACCCGCTCTTTCGCCGAGCATCTGACCCCCGGAACCCTCGTCAGCTACGAGACGACGCTGCCGGTCGGCACCACCCGCAACCGCTGGAAGCCGATGATTGAGGAGATCTCCGGGTTGATCGAGGGCAAGGACTTCCACCTGGTGTTCTCCCCGGAGCGTGTGCTCACCGGCCGTGTCTTCGAGGATCTGCGCAAATATCCGAAGCTGGTGGGCGGCCTCAACCCGGCAGGCACCGCGAAGGGCGTCGAGTTCTATCAGCAGGTTCTGACCTTCGATGAGCGACCCGATCTGCCGCAGGGCAACGGGGTGTGGGACATGGGCTCCGCCGAGGCCGCCGAGATGGCGAAGCTGGCGGAGACCACCTACCGTGACGTCAACATTGGGCTGGCGAATCAGTTCGGCAAGTTCGCGGCCGCCAACGGCATCGACGTCCACAAGGTCATCGACGCCTCCAACTCGCAGCCCTACAGCCACATCCACCGCCCCGGCATTGCCGTCGGCGGGCACTGCATCCCCGTCTACCCCAGGCTCTACCTCTACACGGACCCGGACGCCAGCATCGTGCGAACCGCCCGCGAGGCCAACATGACGATGCCGGAGTACGCGATTGCCCTCGCCGAGGGGGCCCTGGGCGAGCTGAGGGGACGTCGCGTCGTGGTGCTGGGTGCCTCCTACCGGGGTCGGGTGAAGGAGACCGCGTTCTCCGGGGTCTTCCCCACCGTCGAGGGCCTGGGGGCACGAGGCGCGGAGGTCCTGGTTCACGACCCGATGTTCTCTGATGAGGAGCTCACGGGCTACGGATTCACGCCCTACCATCCGGGCGATCCCGTGGATGTCGCCATCCTGCAGGCAGACCATCCCGAATACCTGGAGCTCACCCCCGAGAGCCTGCCTGGCGTGCAGGTCATGATTGATGGCCGCGGCGTGCTGGACCCGGCGCAGTGGAAGGGCGTCGCCTACCGCTCGATCGGAGACGGCAGCAACTGATGGCTGCCCCGCGCTCCCGGGTGCGTCACCTCACCAGCGTCCACGACATCGGCGACACCCGGGTCTCGCACAAGGAATGCCGCTCCCTCCATGAGGCCGGCTACGACGTGGCGCTGATCGCCTGCCATGACGGGGACACCACAGTCGCGGGAGTTCCGGTCATTGGTGTTGGCGCTCCCAGAGGGCGCATCCACCGCATGTTCGTCAAGACCTGGGTGGTGTTCGCCCGGGCGCTGAGGGAGCGGGCGGACGTCTACCACTTCCACGATCCGGAGCTGATGCCCGTTGGGCTGGCGCTCCGGCTACTCGGAAAGAAGGTGGTCTATGACGTCCATGAGGATGTGCCGCTACAGATCATGAACAAGACCTGGATTCCGGGTCTGCTGAAGCGGCCGCTGTCGGCGATCACCCGCGCCCTGGAGGCGTTGGCGGGCCGGGCGCTGAGCGGTGTCGTCGCAGCCACGCCGTCGATTGCGGAGAAGTTTCCGCAGGCCAAGACGGTGGTGGTGCAGAACTTCCCGGAGAAGGGCTTGGCGACGATCCGCAACGATAAGCCGTTCGACCAGCGCAGTCACGCCTTCATTTACGTCGGCGGCCTGTCCGAGCAGCAGGGTCTGTTTGAGATGCTGCGGGCCTTCGAGGGGCTGCCTGACGGTGTGACGGGGTTGCTGGCAGGCAAGTTCAAGCATCGTCGGGAGGAGGCTGAGGCCGCCCCCGGCTGGGCGCATGTGACCTATCCGGGGCTGCTGCCGCGCGACGCCATCGTCGCAGCGTTGCGTGATGCGCAGGTGGGGCTGGTGCTCGACCACCCCATCAGCAACTATGTTGAGGGCTACTCCACGAAGATGTTCGAGTACATGGCGTGCGGGCTGCCGTTCGTGGCCTCCAACTTTGATCTGTGGCAGCGGATCGTTGCCGATGACGACTGCGGTATCACCGTTGACCCGTTCGATGATGCGGCTGTCGCGACGGCCCTGCGGCGGCTGCTGGACGATCCGCAGGAGGCGGCGCGCATCGGCGAGAACGGCCGCCAGGCGATTCTGCGCCGCTACAACTGGGATGTCGAGTTCGCCAAACTGCTCGCCTGCTACGAGAGGCTCTAGATGTTGCTACCTCGGAGGGTCCTGATCCTGGCCCCGCACACCGATGATGCCGAGCTGGGGGCGGGTGGCTCCATCGCGAAGTGGGTTGAGGCTGGGGTCGACGTGCACGTGGCGGTGTTCTCCACGGCGGAGGAGTCGCTGCCCAGCGGATCAGCGCCGACACGCCTGGCCGACGAGTGCCACGAGTCCCTTGATGTGCTGGGGGTGCCGCGCGAGAACCGCACCATCCTCAGCTATCCGGTGCGCAAGCTCGGGTATCACCGGCAGGAGGTGTTGGAGAACATCGTCGCGTTGGGCCGTGAGCTCGACCCGGACTGGGTGCTGGTGCCTTCGGGAGCGGATCTGCACCAGGACCATCAGACCGTCCACGACGAGGCGTTGCGCGCATTCAAACACAAGACGATGCTGGGCTATGAGCTGCCCTGGAATCACATCACATTCTCTGCGTCGGCTTTTGTGACGTTGGAACGCCGTCACTTGGAGATCAAGTGGGCGGCGCTGACGAAGTACGAGTCGCAGCTGGAGATGGGCCGTCCCTATTTCACCCCTGAATTCCACGATTCCCTGGCCCGGGTTCGTGGGCTGCAGGTCAAAGACGAGTGGGCCGAGGCATTCGAGCTGATCCGGATTGTGCTGTGATCGTCACCATTCACCAGCCGAATTTCGCGCCGTGGACGGGTTATTTCGACAAGATGGTGCGCGCTGATGTCTTTGTGCTGCTGGATACGGTGCCGTTTACGAAGGGGGGGCTGCAGAATCGGGTGAGAGTGCTGGGTGCGGACGGTCCGCAGTGGTTGACGGTCCCGGTGATCACCAAGGGAAGACTGGGTCAGGCGACGAATGTCGTCGAGACGAACGAGGCGCGTCCATGGCGCGCGGATCACATCAAGACGCTGCGAACGCTGTATGCGAAGGCTCCGAGGGTGGATGTGGTTGAGGAGCTGCTGGCAGCGGCGTATGCGACGTCGTCGACGCGGCTGGTCGATATCTGCGTGGACATCATCGGTCGGCTGCGGGAGCACTATGGCATCAAGACGCGGCTGGTCAGGGCATCGGAGCTGGCGGCTACCGGGTCGTCTTCTGAGCTGTTGGCGGAGATTGTTGCGGAACTGGGAGGGTCGGTGTACCTGTCAGGCCCCTCGGGACGCAGGTATCTGGATGAGGAGGAGTTCTTAACTCGCGGCGTCAGCGTGGAGTACCACTCATTCACGCCGACGCCCTATCCGCAGGTGCGCCCGGGCTTCACAGGGGCCCTCAGCATGCTGGACCACCTGGCCCACGGCGCTGGCCCCTGGTGGTGACGGCGCCTGGAGGGGTGTTCGGTGGTCACCCCCGCCGCATCTTCTCTGGCCAACCGCAGATTGACGGAGATGCGGCAGCACTGAGATAAGCCTTCCAGGGAGACGGGTAGCTGAGTACTCTTGGTCTCCTCGTCTGAGAGTTGGTCTCATGAGGGTTATTCATGGGGGTATCAGAAACAGCGAAATCCCTTGTCGGAGTCCGGTTGCTATAGCTCGTATTTAACAAAATCTAAATGTTTCCCTGATTTCCATGCCCATGCGGTGGGGGCTTGCTGTATCTAAAACGGCAGGTTTTGTTTTAATAGGGTTATACTTGTGGATAAGCCTCATGAATGTCTCTATAGTATGTGCGCAGAGACTTGGAGGCTTATTCATAGGGGGCGCCAAAAATAGCGAAACCTCTTGTCTTAGCCCGGTTGTCAGCAGCTGTGAATAAGTCTCAAGGCGTTTTGCTGTTTCTGACACCCCCATGACTACGACGCGCAATGCGGCAGCCTTGGCCCTTCCAACGCCCCCACCTCTGCTTTCACCAGCTATCCTGTGCACGAAACGCCGTACTGCGTCTTGGTGACGTCGCCGTGGTGCGTTCCCTGTGCCGCAGACGGCGATTCGCGCCACATCACAGCATCCCGGCCCAAACACACTCCCAGGCCCCGGACTTGGGGCCTCACCTCGGGCTTTGGGCTGGGCCTGGTGGCTCTCTGGAGCCCTGGGCCCCGGGTTTGGGGCCTCGCCGTCGCTTCAGGGCCCCATGCGTGACTCTCTGCGCACATGCTCAAGAGACATCCATGAGACTTATCCACAAGCTGCTAGCAACCGGGCTCTGACAAGAGATTTCGCTGTTTCTAACACCCCCCATGAATAAGCCTCCGGGTATGGCAAAAGCATCGTCGGGTCAGGTGATAGAGATCAAGCGGGTGACCTTCCTGCGCCCGAGGAGACCCGGAGAGCATGAAATACGTCTACATCCGACTCGGGGGAAGGTAACTATCCTATTGGTTGCATGTGTCGTTGGGCAGCGGACCATGCTGAGTATGATTTCCCGAAAATCTCATTGTTTGTCAACTAGTGAGGCTCGGTAGGATTTGAGAAATCCCAGAATCATCCACACCGCAAAAGAAAATATTGTCAATATCAGAGTCGACAGTGCGAGCGGCCATAAGTTGGCGACGCCAACCTGCATCACAAACGTACTCTCGTTGACGGGGACTGTCTCAAAATAGACGGAGCCAAAAAATCCCTCCGCTCGAGTTCCTACAGCGCTGTTGCTTGCCATGAGCTGCAGTAATGATCCGATCGCGATGATTATAGTTAGCAGAATTCCTGCCATCAGGGAGGCTTATTCATGAGGGTATCAGAAACAGCGAAACCCCTTGTCAGAGCCCAGTTGATAGCAGCTGCGAATAAGCCTCAGGCTACCCAGCAGTATTTTCAGATATTTCATATCGATTCCTTCTTTCATTGCTCTTGATGAACCATATACTGAGCACTGCCGTCAAGCTAGACAGGGCCAGCAATATCAGTCGTGCATCTATCGGAAGTCGCAGGAGACCGGTGATGATCCCAAAGAAGGCTAGGCAAACGCTCAGGACCATGCAGCCGAACAAGGCGCTGATGGAGTTGTCCTTCTCTGCTGGGAAAGCGGTTCCCACTAAAATAGAGCACATGATTGAGCCCAATACTCCAATTATTGGATCAAGACTTGCCATGGTGCTTTCCGGGTGCCACAATGCCAAAACCCCTACTCCCAAGACAAGAAAGCCTCCTATGACAACGAACTGCGCTGATGTCATCAGCAGCCAGATCCTAAATGCCCCTCCTTCGGGGTAAAGCAATCGAAGGCAGCGTGTGTTTCCATAGTGAAACATTGCAGGGAAGCATAGGGCAAGACATGACCATAAGGGGTGAGCGCTGTCGGATGATCCGAGGAAGATAAAAATAGAAATCGTCAATGAGGCAGCCAGCCATAATTGCTGGTTGCGTATTGAATATGCAACATGCACTTTCCACGCTCCTCGTATCCCAGCGTACTGTGGAATATTGACAAAGCGTTGCATCAGCGGATGCGTTCTAGGGGATGTGAAGAGCGCCAATGCTCCAAGTCCCAAAATTAGGATAATGGCTGATATCAGGAAGGATATGGTGCCATATTTGCTGAGAATCCAGGGCATGAGGTTGAAGCCAATAAGTGCCCGTTCCTCGACGTCAGGCGGGGACACACTGCCAATGAATGCTATCGTTTGCGAGTTGATGAACAGCAGAAAAGTCAATGTTGTCAGCATGAGCAAGGCCGACCTCAGTCGCTTGAACCCAAGCAAGGCCAGGAGCGCATTTCCCAGGTTGTGCGCGATGACGCATGTGAAATAAAAGAGAATTGCCGTGACGGCAGAAGTGGCGGTGAGCATGATTCCTGGAACTCCCAGGATAATGATAGTAGCTCCAATCATTGCGGATAGAAGCACGAGTATCACCGCGACAACGCAGATGCTCTCGAACCCAAGTATGGCTGAGTGACGCTCTTTGTGGCTGACGGGGAGTTGATAGGTAAAATCAAATAAGTCCTGGCTGCCGTCGATGAGGAGGCGAAGTCCCAAAAAGATTGCGATGGAGATGGATGAAACATCATAAATATATCTCCACACCTGCATGTTGGAGCCAACGGGGCGCATGAACTGAACCGCTATTGCCGTTGCTCCAAGAATAAAACTGCATAGTGCTAGAGCTAGAATGACCCGAGCCCCCAGACTCCTCAGTGGGCCAACGTGGAGGACTCGTCGACTGAAGTATCGGACAAGTGTGGAGATGAGCTTGACCACGTGATGGAATGTGAGCATGATGTGCTACATCCTGCCATCGAGGTGTGACAACACTAGTTCTTCGAGTGTCGATCCCGTCTGGCGCAGACTGCGGATGGACATGTTGCTTATTATGTGGCCGTAATCGATAAATATGACCCTGTCGGCAACTCGTTCCAGCATGGGGAAGTCGTGAGTGCAGAGAAGGAGGCTTAGTCAGAATCGGTGGCTGCAATAGTTAATTGACGTGTTGTGCGTGTCG
>ERZ773077.136-NODE-136-length-53723-cov-5.594749_pt1 | contig 53723 bp, 30 predicted proteins | sample MGYA00580612_ERZ773077 | MGnify/ENA primary metagenome ERZ773077 (study PRJEB29015, sample SAMEA2737971) | human oral metagenome | biome: human oral; feature: human-associated habitat; material: dental | place: China | collected 2021 ...
ACTCGATCTGCTCGCTGGCGCTCGCGGATCGGCTCAACCGGCTTCGGGAAGGGCAAAGCTGGTTGAGCCGGGTCGTGAGGAACGAGCGGCCCGTGTCGAAACCATCCGGTGGTTGGAAGGCAGACCCGACCACGAGTTCGGTAAAGAGCAGAGCCGGCTCGATCAGCTTCGGGGAAGCGATGGGGAAGAGAGGAAACAGGAAACACATGAACCAGATCAATGACCCGGGGGTTTCACCCGAGGAACGGTTGGCGGCGTTGCGGGTCGTCGTCGGCCAGGAGTCCTTCCCCGACTGGGTGGTGGAATCCAACAACCACATCCATACCTGCTATTCCTTCAGCCCCTACACCCCCTCCGGTGCGGCCCTGGGCGCCAGGCGCGCCGGGTTGCGTGTGGTCGGTTCCGTCGACCACGACTCCATCGCGGCCGCCGCCGAGATGACCGAGGCCACCCGCATTCTCGGGATGGGCAGCGTGACGGGGTTCGAGTGCCGCGCCTTCTTCGATCCCGGCGGCTCCTTCGCCACCAGGAAACTCAACAACCCCGACTCCGCGGGGATCGCCTACATGACCGTGCAGGCAATCCCCGCCCCGGCCAGGGCGGAGGTGGATGCGTGGCTCGCCCCGCGGCGCGCAGCGCGGCTGGAACGCACCCTCGCGATGGCGGAAGCCGCGAACTCCATCCTCACCGGCCTCGGCCTGGCGCCCTTCGACCCGCAGACCGACATGGTGGCCCGCTCCCAGTACGCCACCGGCGGCGGCATCACCGAACGCCACCTCTTGGCGGCCATGGCCGATGCCCTCATCGACGGCTTCGGTCGCGGTGAAGCCCTGGTTGCGGGGCTACAGGGCATGGGCATCGACGTCCCCGCAAAACTCGCCGGCGTCCTGGGCGATGCCGACAACCCGCACCTGACCTACGACCTGTTGGGCGTGCTCAAATCGGAATACCTGGCCAGCATCTACATCCAACCCACCGCCGACGAGTGCCCGACCGCCGAGGATGTGGTGACCCTCGCCGACTCCGTCGGGGCGATCGCCACCTACGCCTACCTCGGTGACGTCTCCGCCTCGCCGACCGGCGACAAGAAGGCCGAGAAGTTCGAGGACGACTACCTCGACGAACTGTTCGACGCCATGGCCGAACGCGGACTGCGGGCCGTCACCTACATGCCACCCCGCAACACCCCCCAGCAGCTGCGCCGCATCCACGACCTCGCCACCCGCCACGGCATGTACGAGATCTCCGGGGTGGACATCAACCAGCCCCGGCAGTCGTTCACCTGCCCCGAGCTGCGGGACCCGGGGTTCGCGGCACTCAACGAGGCAACCTGGGCGCTCGTCGCCCACGAGGCCCTGACCTCCGTCGACCCGTCGCTGCACATCCTCGGCGAGGGCCGGCCACGACCCGAGCGGCTCGCCGCCCGCATCGCCGCGTTCGCGCCCCTCGGCCGCGCCCTGGCCGACGGTGCCGACGCCGCCGAACTCGCCGCCACCGCCCCCAGACTGTGAAACCTGAAACCGGGAGAACACCATGAGCAATGCCCCGAAGGTGAGGGGAGCGTTCCTCACCGCCCTGAACCGCCCCGTCCTGGTGCGCCCCAGCGACGCCGAGGCCACCGTCGTCCTCGACGAGGCCACCATCCCCGCCGACGTCTCACTGCCCGCGGTGGTGCGGCTGGGGGAGGAGACCTACGAGGTCACCGCCACCCCGCGCGGTGAACGCGAGATCAGCGGCCGCGTCGCCCTGGTCACCGGCGGCGCGCAGGGATTCGGCGCGGAAATCGCCAAGGGCCTTGTCGACCAGGGCTGTTTCGTCTTCATCGCCGACCTCAACGGCGACGGGGCCGCCGCCAAGTGCGCGGAACTCGGCGCGGACCTCACCCACCCCATCACCGTGAACGTCGCCGACGAGGAATCCGTCGCCGCGATGGCTGCCGAGGTGGAGCGGGTAGCGGGCGGGCTCGACCTGGTGATCTCCAACGCCGGGATCGTGCGCGCCGGATCCGTGCTGGAACAGGACGCCTCCGCGTTCAGGCTCTCCACCGACATCAACTACGTCGCGTTCTTCCTCGTCACCAAACACCTGGGCGGTCTCCTGGCACGCCAGCACGAGGCCGCGCCCGGGTGGCTCACCGACATCATCCAGATCAACTCGAAATCCGGGCTCGTCGGCTCCAACAAGAACGCCGCCTACGCCGGCTCCAAGTTCGGTGGCATCGGCCTGGTGCAGTCGTTCGCGCTGGAACTCGTCGAACACGGCATCAAGGTCAACGCCGTGTGCCCCGGGAACTTCTACGACGGCCCGCTGTGGTCCGACCCCGACCGGGGGCTGTTCGTGCAGTACCTCAACTCCGGGAAGGTGCCCGGAGCGACAACGGTCGAGGACGTGCGGGCGTTCTACGAGGCCAAGGTGCCGATGCGCCGCGGCACCACTGGCATCGATGTGCTGCGCGCCATCTACTACATCGTCGAACAGGCCTACGAAACCGGTCAGGCCGTGCCCGTCACGGGCGGCCAGGTCATGCTCAACGCCTGAACCCCGAGAAACCGAAGGAAGAAACATGAGTGACATTCCCGCCACCCAGCACGCCATTCAGATCGTCGGGGTCGATGAGTTCGTGCTCAACCCCGCCAAACCCGTCGACGAGGTGGGGCCCCACCAGATGCTGCTCAAGGTGGAGGCCTGCGGCATCTGTTTCAGCGACACCAAACTGCTGCACGCTTTCGATTCCCACCCGCGCAAGGCGGAGGTGATCTCGGGGATCGCACCCGAGGCCCTCACCGAGATCCCGGGTTACCGTCCGGGTGGGCAGGCGACGGTGCCCGGTCACGAACCGGTGGGGCGCATCATCGCCGCCGGGGAACAGGTGACGCACTTCAAGGTGGGGGACCGGGTGCTGGTGCAGGCCGACTGGAAGCACCTGCGCACGCCGAAATCGAACGGTGCGTTCGGCTACAACTTCGAGGGTGCGCTGCAGGAGTACGTCGTCATCGACGAACGCTGCGTGGTCTCGCCGTCGGGTGAGGAGTTCCTGATCCACGTCACCGACGGGCCGTCGGCGGCCGCCGTCGGGCTGATCGAGCCGTGGGCCACCGTGGAGGGTTCCTACGCGTGGGCGGAGCGCAATCACGTCGCCGACGGTGGTCGGCTGCTGGTGGTCGGTGACGGCGACCTCGGTTCCCTCACGTCGCAGCACCAGCCAGCGGAGACGGTGCTGGTCGCCCCGGAGGAGGTCGCGGAGCTGGACGGGGAGACCTTCGACGACATCGTCTGTTTCTGCTCCGACGCCGAGGTGATCGAGGCCTGCGCGAAGCTGCTCGGCACGCGCGGCGTGCTGTGCGTCGTGCTGGGTGGCGGGAGGATCGACCGCAAGGTGAGCCTGGACATCGGTCGCGTGCACTACGACTTCATCCGGTTCTGCGGCACCACCGGCGACGATCCCGCCGACGGTTACGCCTGGATTCCCGCGACGGGTGAGCTGCGCACCGGCGACAAGGTGGCGATCATCGGGGCCGCCGGCCCGATGGGGCAGATGCACACCATGCGGGCCGTCACCTCCGGGGTGCCGGGCGTCACCGTCACGGGCACCGACGTGAGCGACGACCGCCTGGAGCATCTGCGCGGGGTCGTGGGGCCGGTGGCCGAGGCCCGGGAGGTGCCGTTGGAGATCGTCAACACCAGCGCCGCCCCGCTGGAACCCGGCTACACCCACCTGTCCTGCATGGTGCCGGTGCCGGCGCTGGTCTCGCAGGCCGTCGACCTGGCCGGCGAGGGCGCGATCGTCAATGCCTTCGCGGGCATCCCCGCGGGCACCTTCGGTGATTTCGACCTCCAGGGGATCATCGAGCGCCGCGTGTTCATGCTGGGCACCTCCGGTTCGGACGTCTCCGATATGCGCACGGTGCTGCGGAAGATCGAGGACGGTGTGATCGACACCACCATCTCCCTCGACGCCATCACCGGCATGGCGGGTTTCGCCGATGCCATCGGTTCGGTCATCAACCGCACCTCGGGAGGAAAGATCATGGTCTTCCCGTCGCTGCACGACCTCGGCCTGATCCGCCTGTCCGAGCTGGAGACCAGGCTCCCGCACGTCGCGGCGAAGCTGAAGGACGGTCGCTGGACGAAGGAGGCCGAGGAGGCTCTGCTGGCGGGTGAGTGATCCCGTAAACGATCGCTGGTCGTGGATCGATGGTTTCCACAACCAGCGATTCCTCGTCTCCACCGCGGTTGCATCGCAATCGAATCTTTAGGCGGGAGGTGATGGCATGGGACGCACCACGCTGATGCTGGATGAAGAAGCCGCCGTAATCGCCCGCGAACTAGCTCGGCGGGAACACCTGAGCCTGGGTGAGGCCGTGTCGCGACTCGTGCTGCGAGGGGCGCGTATCAACGCTGAGGAGCGGCTACCGGTTGTCAGCGAGTTTGCCCAGTTGGGGCGTCGCCCCGGCAGGGTTGTGACGAGCGATGATGTTCACGCGGTTCTCGAAGATGAAGGCGAGTGACCGTCATACAGTGAGGCTTATTCACGTGCGCCATGTCAACCATTGTCCCTAGCCAGAGCGCGTTTGAGGATGGCTGTGAATAGGCCTTGGTCAGCCGAGCCTTGGGTGTCTATTACGTTTTGAGTCCGGGTCGGCTTCGCCCGTCAATCCTGGGAGGAGGCCGCGGAACGGATCCCACGCACCGCGATGAGACCGAATGCCGCGACGAGGGAGCCGATGCCGACGATCATCGCAGTTGTCGGGGAGAGCCAGGCCAGGACGATCGTGAGTACGCCGGCGGCCATGAGCAGGTATCCGGCCGGGCGGTAGGCGCGGGCGCTTCCGGCGCGGTAGTGCTCGAGGGTGGGGTTGTTGAATCGTCCCTCGGGGCGGGTCCAGGGCAGGACGGCTCCCAGGCCGGTGACGACGATGCCGGCGGCCGTCGTCATGATGGCTTCCAGGGGCGCGTTGATGCCCACGTAGAGGGCGATGAGCCCGAGGTGCAGGGCGGCGATCAGGACGCCGACCAGCACCAGGACGCAGTTGAGGACCTTTGTTGAGTTCTCGGTGTTGGCGACGGCGCCCGCGGGGAAGCGTTCGAGGAAGCGCGGGTTGAAGCGTGGTGCGAGAGCGACGAGCCCCGCGACCACCACCAGGATGAGAGGAGGAACGAAGGCGGTGAACTCGCGGCTGGGACTGTTCTCGCCGTGACCGTTACCGGCGGGGCGGGTGACGAGTTCCGGGGCCATGTGCGGGTAGGCGATGATGCTCACGACGAGCAGAGCGATGGCGATGACGAGGCAGACGATGAACCCGGTGCGGGGCGTCCGGGACGTCGTTGGGGTCGAGGTGGTGGACATGGGGTTCTCCTTCCGGGGTCAGCGCGTGAGGAATGACTTCAGGGACAAGATGAGGTCCTCGATGGTGGACAGGTTGGCGCGGTACTGCACCTCTGTGCCCAGCTGGCGCGAGACGAGCAGCCCCGCGCTCTTCATGACCTTGAGATGACCGGAGAGCGTGGAGTTGGCGATGCCCAGGTCCTCGGCGATCTGGCCGGCGCGGACGTAGTCCTTGTCCTTGAGGTAGTTGAGGATCTCGGAACGGGTCACGTGCGCCAGCGCCGCATGGGCCTCCCCATAACATCCTTCGGTATTTCGGGTCATAACGAAATAATACTCCTGGGCAGTGCCCACGACAAGCCCCGGCCGAGCTGAATGCCGCTCCAGGCCAGCCGGAGTGCGTGGGCTTGCCGGGAGTCGTGAAGCGAAGCGCCACCGGTGCCCCGCCCGCTTCGGGGATCAGCGCCACCGATCCTCCTGAGTAACCCGCCGAAATCGTCGTGCGTATGTGAGTGTCTGCACGGGCGACACTCGCATGTCCTGGGTCCGCGCCGCGATAAGCCCAGGGGTGGGGTGTGTTGTGAGGATTCAGCCCGCCCGATCAATGCCGGGCGCTACCGGCGGGGCGGCGCCCGTGGGAGGCGCATCGATCAGACGCTTTCAATGCCGAGCGCCGCAAGCCAGTCGTGGACCGGGGTGAACTGCCGCAGCAGCCCTACTAGTTCGTAAAGCATCCTTGGGCTGGCGTGGGGGAGCGTTTTGATGATGGTTTGTCGGACTTTGGCTCGTTCTGTGTCGTTTTGTGTTAGTGCTGATAGTGCGGTGATTAGGCGGTTGCCTTCTCGTGGGTCGTTGTTGGGGGGTTCTGTGAGGATGGTTTGTTGGGCTTTGGCTCGTTCTGTGTCGTTTTGCGCTAATTCCGACAGTGCGTTGATTAGATGGTGGACCTCCCATGGCTTAGTTTTGAGGACTGCTTTGATGATAGTCTGACGGGCTTCTACTCGTTCCGCGTCGGTTGGGTTCAGTTCCGACAGCGCGTTGATTAGATGGTAAACCTTCCATGGGGTGGCGTCAGGGAGTGCTGTGATGATGGTTTTGCGGGCTTTTGATCGTTCTGCGTTGGTTGGTTCCAGCTGCAACAGTGCGTTGATTAGGCCGTCGATCTCCCATGGAGGTGCGTCGGGGAGTGTCGTGATAATGGTTTTGCGGGTTTTTGTTCGCTCTGCGTAGGTTGGTATGCGTGTCCATAGCGCATTGATTAGATAGTTGTCCTCCCGTCGATCATTGCTGAGGGATGTTGTGATGGTTTGTCGGGCTTTGGCTCGTTCTTCGTCGGTTGGGTTCAGTGCCGACAGTGCGCTGAGTAGGTAGTCGATCGCCCACAAGGGGGTTCGGGGGAGTGTTGTCAGGATGGTTTGTCGGGCTTTGGTTCGTTCTTCGTCGTTTTCTGTTAGTGCCGATAGCGTGGTGATTAGGAGATCGACTGCCCATGGGTTGGTTTTGGGGAGTGCTGTGATGATGGTTTTGCGGGCTTTGGCTCGTTCTGTGTCGGTTGGGTCCAGTTCTGACAGTGCGCTGATTAAGCCACCAACCACCCATGGGTTGGTTTTGGGGAGTGCTGTGATGATGGTTTTGCGGGCTTTGGTTCGTTCCGTGTCGCTTTGTGTTAGTGCTGATAATGCCTTGATTAGACGGTTGACCTCCCATGGGTTGGTTTTGGGGAGTGCTGTGATGATGGTTTTGCGGGCTTTGGCTTGTTCCGTATCGGTTGGTTCCAGATCCAAGAGTGTTCGTACTAGGTAAGCAACCTCTCCTGAGTTGGCGGTGGTGAGCGCTTTGAGGATTGCCTCCGCGTGGTTGGGGCCACCCCAGTGAGCAGAACTGGCAAACAGCTTGAATCGGCTGGGTGCGTGGCTTTCTCTCAGGGTGCGGATCCGGGCCCGGCCTGCCTTGTTCCAGTCCTTCGGATCGGTCTGGGCGGCCACCTCCAGCATGAGCTCCTCGAGGTGGTCGTTGACTACTTTCTGGGCTGGGGTGGGGCTATCCGTGTGGTGGGCCCAGAGTAGATCAACCAGCCTGCTGCGCCTCCTATGGGCGGCGATGGCCATGGGCAGGACTACTTGCCAGTCCGGGTCGAACCAGATGTGGGGCAGCAGCGCCTCTGCCGCCTCGGTGGCGGAGAAAGTGGCCAAGTGTTCGGAGACCAGGTACTCCCATAAGGTGCGGTGCAGGAACCGGCGCTCAACCCGTTTGTGGTCGTAGAGGCTGGAGCGGGGGTGTTCCTGTTTGGGTGCGACATTGTCGAGGGCACGTTCCATGGCCTCCGACGCGTCGGGCGGCCTACGGTCCGTCGTGATTGTCTCGGGCCACACGCCCAGCCCCGCAGGGGTGACCGCGTCCTTGACGGCCTCCCAGGCCCATTGCAGCAGGATTGCGCGGCATGCGTCCGTGTCAACCGGCTTCTCCGTCGTCGCCCAGCCTCCGACCAGCAGCAGGTCAATGATGGTTCGGTAGAGTTCCCGGCGGCGTCTCGGTAGCTCCTGATCCGGTTCCTGCTCGGTCAGCATGCAGTAGAAGGTCAGCAGCAGTGGGCTGGTCGCGGTGGCGCGGAGTTCATGTCGTTCTTCGAGTTGCCGGATCAGATGCTGGGCCGTTGGCGGGTCCTCTGTGAACCAGGCCTCGACGTAGCCGTGGACATCCTTGGGATAGCGCAGCTCGGTGAGGGTGCCGACCCGGGTGTCTTGTGTTGCGCGCAGGCCCGCGGCCGCGCTGTGCCACGCCTCCGGTCGCGACGTCACCACCAGTCGCCGAGTAGGCGAGCTCGTCAAGGAGTTGAGCAACGTCCTGGCGCTGTTAACCGAGACGCCTTCGTCCAGGGAGTCCGCCACCGCCAACACCCGTGCCTCCGAGCGTAGGACCAGCCGACGGATCTTCTCCTGCGATTCATGTGGAAGCGCCGCCTCGACCAACCCCTCGAAGCCGGTGCCGCGCCGTTTGATCCACTCAGCCACAGTGGTGAACAAGGGGAGCTCGACCGACGCGGGATCCACCCGTGGGTCCCGGAGCTGCTCCAGCGCCGTCTCGGCAGCCTCACGTGCGATGCGCCGAGCGAGCCACGTCTTACCTGAACCCGGGCTGCCCAGCACCGTCAACAGCCAGACCCCTTCCAGGGCCTCCGCCGGGGACATGGTCCTCTGCTCATCCTTGATCTCCAGCGTCCGCTCCAGCTGCGACGGTCGCCGCTCCTGGGTCCACTTCCGGCCTTGAGTCCACGGCGAGTAATCCCAATCCCGAATCTGTTTCTCCAGGTAGTCGATCAGCTCATGTCTGTCCGCTACTCCCAGCAGGTCCTCGCGCAGCTGGTCGATGCTGCCGCGTATCTCGTGCCGAGAGGCCTGGATCGCCGCGAGAACCACCCCACCCTCGGCCTTGAGCTTCGGGCACAGTGCGTTATAGGTGATGTGCACGGCACGCTCTGCAACGCCGTACTCGGGGTCCGTGCCCCAATACTCATCCCTCGCCTTGGCCGGCGTGAGCACGACCTCGGCTGCTCGCATGGGATCGAAATCCGCTTCGGCGATCAACTCGTGCTGGCATCCGGCTGCCTGAACGTACTCGATCGCCCACCCAAGCCCGCGGTCCACGACGTCGGGGTCGAGGTGCTCGCCCTTGGCCCATGCGGTGATCGCTTCCCGGACCTGCTGCCGCAGCTCCCGTTCCTCAGACGTTCGGCCCCGGGCGTTCTGGAGGAGCTTCACCAGCTCGCCAGCGGCGCTCACCCCAATCGCTCCCAGCGGTCCGCTCAGGGCACTGACTGCGACGGCTGCCAGCGCGTCCACCAACTCGGACCGCCGCACCATCGCCATGAGCTCCGCCCTCCATCGAGCACCCCTGTAGAACCAGTACCAGTATCCCGCCCGACCCGGATGCCACGCCAGAAGGACTGCCCGACTGGTGGGGCGGCTGGCCATGTATGTCGTGGTCACTGTCTCGGTTGTCCTCGCTGACGTCCCTTCGGAGGATGCCTGAAACCGATCCACCGAACACCTGACACAGCAGGCATCCTTGCCCCAGGGCCCCTACAATCACAGCGACCCTGCGCCGTGCAGCACAAGCCGCATAAAGACTGTGGTGTATCAGAATGCCACGGGCCACCGACAGATCGCGGAACTTCATCGCAGTACCACACTGTCAAGTCCCCGGCCCGGAGGCTGTTTCAGCTGGGTGACCAACCGCTGCCGGGTATGGTCCCGGTTCCAGCCGGTCACCTCAACCACCCGATCCAGGATCGCTGTCTTACCCTTCCTCGGTGCCGCAGCATATGTCTGCGCGTACTTCTTCGTGATCTCGACCCTGGCAGCCAAAGACAGGTCCTTCGCGCTCACACCCCATCATGGCCCAGCCCCACCACTTCCCGGGGGAAACCACGTGAGGTACGGCCTCTATCTACGCGGGGAATCTATGTGAATGTCGTCGTGTCCTGGTTACAGCTAATCTTCTTCAGATCGTCCCAACCCCCTTTGCAGAAACCAACTAACACCTTCATCACCGCCGTCAACAACGCTTTCCGCAGCCGGCTCGACCGAACCCGCAACGGTAGTTCGGGCGTAGTTTGGGTGAATGTCCGCCAAACACACGCCGACTCAGCACACACCAACCGCGGCTTCACCACGATCAACCCGACCTCGCACGCATGCGGAACGTCCTGCACCGGCTGCCCGCGCCAGGCGCGCACCCGTCCCGAGATCACCCCACACTTGGGGCAGCCATCAGCGACGGTATCTGCCTGGACGATCACCCGCAGACCGCCAAAAAACAAGTCGATCGCGTGATGGCCGGGCAGGTTGAAGACCACACGCGCAGCATCACACCACTCAGCGCCCAGACCCGATCACAGCTCGTGCTCCTTGCCCTGGAACATGTCTCACACCACCCACCCCAGCGCAAGGGCCACGAACCCTTGCATCAACGACCCACCACACCCAACTACGAAGAACCGCTTTGACCACAGGGGGTGATTTTGGTTTGGCAACCCAGTAGCAAAGTTTTATTTTATGCTTACTAATAAATCAGTTTATAGCGCGCACGTTTGCATAGATGAGGTCGATTACCTCGTTGGCGTGGTCGTTGAGGTAAAAATGGCCACCGTCGAACCAATGATGTTCTACCGGAAGGGTGCTGTGTGTCTGCCAAGCTTCAATCTCCTCAGCGGTGACTTCGGGGTCCTGTGACCCATTCAGAGTCACTATAGGCACGTCTAGCGGTGGATGTTTTGGGTCTCGATAAGTTTCAGCAGCTCGGTAGTCACTGCGCAGCGCTGGTAGCAGTGCTGAGACCATTTCAGGATCCTGCAACAGCAGGGGAGCGGTGCCGTTCATCTGGCGGAGAGTCTCCAGTAAACGCTGCTCTGACTGTCGGTGTACGAATTCATTGGTGCGATGGTGCGAGGGCGCGCGACGCCCTGAAACAAAAATCGTCCGAATATCGGAGGAATCCCGCAGCCGCTGCGCCACCTCGTAGGCTAACGTTGCACCTAGGCTGTGTCCGAACAGCAGGAGTGGTCGGTCGTTCCACAAAGCGATAGCGGCGGCGGCGCCGTCGGCTAGTTTGGTGACGCTTTCCAGCGGGGTTTCGAAGCGCCGATCTTGACGACCCGGGTACTGGATGGAGAGCACATCGCAGTCAGAAGCTAAGGCGCGAGAAACGTTGAAATAATAGCTGGCCGAACCTCCGGCATGCGGAAAACACGCTAGGCGAATGCTGGCATCATTGTTCGGATGGAATCGGCGGACCCAAGGGTCGTGCGCGACTTTCACGTCGGCGGGAGGGATTCTCTTCATCTTGGCCTCGTGGGGGTATGATGGGTGTATGTAGACTAACTGTGCAATCTGCATTATACAACTCCCGATGAGGGTTCTTCGTAGTTGGGTGTGTTGGGTCGTTGATGCAAGGGTTCGTGGCCCTTGCGCTGGGGTGGGTGGTGTGAGACATGTTCCAGGGCAAGGAGCACGAGCTGTGATCGGGTCTGGGCGCTGAGTGGTGTGATGCTGCGCGTGTGGTCTTCAACCTGCCCGGCCATCACGCGATCGACTTGTTTTTTGGCGGTCTGCGGGTGATCGTCCAGGCAGATACCGTCGCTGATGGCTGCCCCAAGTGTGGGGTGATCTCGGGACGGGTGCACGCCTGGCGCCGGAAAGCGGTCAGGCCAGAGCAAGGACCGAACAGTCAGGCAGGGCCACCACCCATGAATTATGGTGTTTTGGCGCCGCCGTAAGATCTGGGCATTGCCCCGCCATGATGACCACCAGAACACCCCTCGAACGTGTTGCGGTTGCTGCGCAATGAAGGCACTTCCAAAATCCACCTATGTATTAAACAACGCCATGGACTCGCTACTGCCCAGAAAACCACGTTCACACGAATCCCAACCCAACCAGGTGTGGCAACTGGACCCTGCCCGAAATCAAAATATACGAAGAGCAGGGACGTAAGGGATCACGAGATGTCGCGACCGGTATTCCAAGCACGAAAATTCATGATATATTGTCCCTAATCAGGAACCAAGACGATGCAATCACCGCGGTTGAGACCACCTCGGCCGGACACAAACATCCATTCGGCCATCCATCAGCCGAACCCTGTCTCCTCGACCAGACGCCCAGCGAAGCACTGCCAGTGGTGACACTCATCACCGACAACGATGACCCGTTCAAATCATCGAACCTCCAACCTGTTTATCAAAACACATCCCAGACTACATCGAGGTTTATTCACGGGCAACACTTCGGCCAGCGAAACCCCTAGTTAAACAATGCTTGAGTATGGCTATAAATAAGCCTCTCAGTGATCCGGATCCAGATCCTGCAGACCGTGGAGTGGGACACCTCATGCATGTCAGCGATCACCATCTGGGATATGTTCTGCCGCAGGAGTATCAAGCAGATCACCACCTGCTGGTACAGCTTGATCCTGTGCTGGGCGAAATCGACTCCCCGCCCTTGGGTGACGTCGTGGACGCGGGTCACGATCTCCCAGATCACATCAGCGGGAAAACCTGTAGTGGACTGATAACGCATCAGCTGCTTTCATGATTGGTTTATACCGCAACTAAATCATTTCATGAAGCAGTCGATGCCCTCGACATTATAGCTGGTGCTTCACCGAAGGGCACCCCTCATGAATAACGCCTTGAGCCTGAATCTCCTCAAATCGTACGGGGTGGGCGCACCGCTGGAGAGATCGCTTGACCAGCGCTGATCTGACGCACCGGCCAGCGGCGGGATGTGACTGGAGCGCGCGTGAACAGGCCGTCCTGGCCGGCTACCCATAGGCGATCAATAGACTGTTGCTCTAAAGCATCACACACCTTCAACCAATTAACCATGTGATCAATGCTTTGCAAAAGTAGAGCATGAACACTTTTGCCAGTGGTAATCAGGGAACCATCTATGTCGCTTACGATCGGAATAAGTGGATCTCTAAATTCCAGCTCTGGTAGTACGCGCTCAGCGATCTCGTCCCGAAGGCCGCTGAGACGCGAAGCGTGCATCGGGGGCTTCATCGTGTAGAGCGGCATCGCGCCGGCCTCGCGCCCACGATTGATCAGTTCGTTAAGGGCGACTTCGTCTACTGTGATCAGCACCAGGTCATGATCAGCCAAACAGCTCACCTCGGCGTAATATCCTTCAGAGTGAAGTTCTTCCAGCAACTTCTCGCGCGGCTCCTCGGCAAGACGTGCAAACGATTGGGTCACCAGATCATCTTGGGACGCGGTAAACCAATCTTCCATCACCGTTGTCATGCCAGCTGTCAGCTTTATACCGTCTTCTAGCGAGAGGGCTCCGGCGGCTACAGTGGCCACGCGTACACCGAAGCTTGGCCCCACTATCAGCGCAGGATCTACGTCTAGCTCTGCGCGCATTTGGAGGGCTAGAGCGAGGCATGAAAGGAAGAAGCAAGTCTGAGCCGCCGGAGAATAGTTGGCATCGTCGGAGTGCCACTGGTCGCATGGATTTTGCGCAAGGACAGCAGTTGCCTCCTGCAGGACAGTACGGCCCATAGGGGTTATAAGCAGCTGACGCATGATGGAAGCCTGATCGAGTTGGCCCATCCCGGGGCAAACCAAGGCAATCTGCTCATTCATGCACATAAAATCTCTCTGTCTCTCTAAGTAATCGGTGTTTCCCCTATGGTTGTCTCCAGGCGGGGAAGCCGCTACCCCTGCTTCCCACTGTTTGCTGGTCGCTGAAACGACTGAAGTTTTCTTGTCGATGAGGGGGCGTCCTTCCAGGGCAGCGCCCTGAGACCCTGGTGCAGGCACCGCTGGCTGCCTTTGATGGTGAGTACGTAGTCAGCCCCACACTCGGTGAATCGTCTGCCGTGTCCACCCGGAAGTGCGTGGAGACTTATCCACAGGCAGCCTTCTAGTCACTGAAACCCCTAGCCAAGTCCTACTTGAAGGCGACTGTGAATGAGCATCATGGTGTCGGCGATAACCACTGTCCCGTCCAACTCGAAGGGCCCGGGCAAGTGGGGAACTCGTTGATCTTGTCCGCTACTTGTCACCAGACCAGATCGTTATAGTGGCATCGCCCAGGGGTGCCAGTGGATGCGACGCTCCGCCCTCACCATGGCGGGCACCGCGCATGGTCTTGACATTGACCGCGATCACCCTACTGGTGTTCGAGGGTGTCGATACGCGTCACGAGCTAGGCCGTCTGGCGGGCTAATGAGGCCACCCGGGGGCCAAGTTCTGGAGAACATGCCGGATGGCGGACTGCGAAGGCGGGGACTGCCCTTGCTTCGGGCTAGGTCAGGTCAGAGGGATCAGATCTGTAGTGTCTACCAGATTTACAGTCAGGCTCCGGGCCCCGTCAGCATCCTTCGTCACTGCTGGGAAGACGACTACAGGGTAGGGCGTGGCGTATTCCGTGCCTGTCCCTGGGGCCGGCCACGTTTTGAAGGGCACAGGCAACAGGACGGTCGTGACGAGGTAGATGACATCGGTGCGGGCTCCCCGGGGTGAAGGGCTGAGTAGACTTCCCCGCGGGGTCCGCGCCTCCGCTAAGGCGACACACCCCTGCCAAACCACCCCAGCCACCCCTCACTCACCGACTTTACCGACCCCTGAGCACTGGGGTCATCTCCGGGGAAACTGCCGCCACAACCTGCGATGCCGTTCAAAGCGTATAATCCTGAACGTGAATGAACATGGAGACCTACCATGAGTGGGCGCGGGCTGGGGAGAACCGAAGCAATCGATCAGCTTGGCGCACGACTTGACCAGGCAGGACAGGGCTCGGGGCGGATGGTCACGATTGCTGGTCCGTTTCCTGCCTCTTGTCAATTAGTCGTAGATGAGCTGGTTGAGTTGTCGCGACACAGGGGGGTCCGGTTACTTACAGCGCAAGGCTCACTAACGGAACGGTATTTAATGGGCGGCATCCTTGACCAGCTGCTCAAGTGTGTCAATCCGAGGCGAGATGTGTTCCTAGAACTTGATGAGCTCGGGTTGGCTACCCCCGACGACTGGCCTGTTGATTCCCCCCTGAACGCTAGTTCAGCGCGTGTCGCTCATGCCTTCGCCAACGAGATCGTGGCTTCCGCAGGCCAATCTACTCTACTGCTCGTCGTCGAGGACGCCCAATATACTGACCTCGCATCCCAGCATGCGCTCGCGGTGTTAGGACGACGTATTTCACGAACTCCCATACTGAGTGTAATATTTCTTTCGTCGGGAGTCGAAAGTACGGCGACTGCTTGGTTTTCGATGGCGGATCATCACGTGATGCCGTTACTATTAGCGCCCCCTACGGCAGCAGACCTTGAAGAGCGTTTTAGAGTGATGCAACCACAGCTTTCTGTGAACTATAGCGAGGTCTACACGCTGACAGGTGGTGATTTAGGGCTGGTGAATGCTCTGTTAGAGGATGCCTGCGTGGCGAGGGAATGTAAAGAGTTTATACCCGGTCCTTGTTATACTCACGCGGTAATGGCGAAACTGCGTACCATGGGAGCAGGTGTCGTGGCGCTAGCAAGGTGCTTGGCTGTCGCAGGTGAGGACAGTTCTGCTGGGATCCTCGCCAAGGTAACAGGCATGAGCGCGCGGGAGGTGCAGCACGGTACCCGACTGCTTGAACAGGCAGGCATGGTCGTACACGGAAGTTTCTGTCACTGGGCGATACCTCAGGCGCTGATCGATACGATGGGGTCCAGCGAGAGGGCTGAATTACGCCTTACCTTAGCGCGGACATTATTTGACAAGGGCGTCGATTCTGTGCGAATTGCCAAGCATCTGATTGCTGATCGACAAGAGCTTGAGAGCTGGTCTCTTCCGTGTTTGGTGACTGCCGCGCGACGGGCCATCATTTCGGGTGACTTATCGCTTGCCGCTGCATGCGCGGAAAGGATAACTAGATCTGATCAAAATGTCGCTGGCGAGCTGATTCAATTGATCATTTCGGGCCGCACCACACCCACAACAATAGTGCCTCAGCTTGAGATTCTCATTCAAGCGTTAAATGATCAGCTGTTGAGCTCACAGGATGCAGCCCTCGTCGTCAAGATGTGTTTGTGGGCAGGGCGACGACAAGAAGCTTCTGAAGCTCGTGCCAAAATGGCCGAATTAGAGTTGTTGTCGGACGTGCGACTACAGGTGGACTTGTGGGCAGCATACGCCTTATATTGCGGGTTTGACAACGAAATCGACTGTCAAGATTGGCTGCCGTCAATGCCGGTCAACGACCCATGGTGCACTTGGGTCCACGACTTGACGCGAGGCCGTACGGGAATTTCTCGTAGCGTCGAGCGTCTCCTCGCATCTTCGGTGCTGGACGACTCTTCCCTCGAAGTGATCGTAATGATGATTATCAATCTGATTGCCGAAGGTCAGTATGACTCTGCACATCGCTGGGCCACCCGATTCAGTGCGGATGCGCGCGGGCTAGGTTGTATCCGATGGGAGGCAATCTTTCTCGCTTTTCAGGCTGCATGTTTATTGCATCAAGGTTTCGTGGCGGATGCTGCAAAGCTAGCTGCAAAAGCTATGGACTCAATCTCCAGCGAGAATTGGGGATGCCTCATCTTTGCACCACTGGCCACTTTGGTTAATGCGAATGCGCGTCTCGCTCGTCATGCCGAGAGCGATCGCCTCCTAAAATATCACGACGGTCAAGAACTGAGAGGTCTGCAACTTGCGTCACTGACTTTGGCGGTCGGGCGACACAGCAGTGCGGTTGGTCGCCGCCTCGCAGCCATTACGGATTATTCCCGCTGTCGTGACATTCTCGCGGCCTGTACGCAGCCCCTTGCGCTGGAGAATCTGGTGCCTTGGCGGCTGGACCTGGCCGAAGCGTACATCGAGCTGGGCCGCTCGACGATTGCCGTTCAACTTGTGCGCGAACATCTGGCCCGCGTGAAGGGTCGTGAGGCGCCCACACGGGGACGAGCTACTCTCCTGCTCGCTCTGTGCCAACCCATGGCAGAACGCCGCCTTGCTCTTGAGAAGGCAGTTGCGCAGCTGGATTCATCTGGTGATCATCTGGTGCTGGTTGAGGCACTCAAGGCACTAGCCGCATGTTGCCAAAAAATGGGCAATCTGGACCGGGCGCGGCTGCTGCTACGGCGAGCCAGCCGAGAACGGTGTTACTGCCAGTTGGACTCTGAGGAAGCGTCGCATCCATCGGTCGTGGTTCCTGCTAGTGAAAGGCCGCTGCCCGAGAGAGCGGTACAATGCCAGAAAACCTCCTCGCCTTCGCTAGAAGCCAAGTGTTTACGACAACTCACCGAGGCTCAGTTGCGGGTTGCCGAGCTGGCCGCACTAGGCCATACGAACGAGGAGATCAGTAAGCGTCTCTTCATAACGGTTTCTACTGTTGAGCAGCATCTAACTCGCGTGTTTCGTAAACTTGACATTAAAGGCCGCAATGAATTGAGTATTCGAGTGGCAATGTAAGAAATTTATAGTTCGAATAAAATAAAATGTTGCCGTCTATCTTCGTAATTCGTGAATCGTGCGGAAAGAGGCCTGGTTATAGGGATGTTTTGGCCATTCCCAACCAACGCTTTGCCCCGAGAGGATGTAAGAGCGACTTGTCCAATCTGAGATAATCCAAGCAGGTCACTATCCCCCGAGAGGTCGACGGTGTCGTTGGCTTCGTGGAGGAAACCGATGTAGCTTTGGCCTGGCGATGGTGCTCCACCTTCAGTCTGGGGGCGCTTTGTTGTATCCAGGCCCTGCGCAGGATTGCTTCGTGTTCGATGTGGACCTCGTCGGCGGGCCACGATCAATACTTCCTGGTCGGCTCTTGTGGTGGTAATCTCGTCGATCTCGGCGCGGGCGAGATCAAGCGGGTGGTCTCAACCCTGGTCTGAGTGGGTAGGTGTAGAGCACCTCGAAGTGGTCGTGGACCCACTCTGCCAGGTAGGGCACGTCCCAGAACTCGATGGGCAATCCCTGTCTCGAGGGTGGCTGACAGTACTTGGCGGGCTTCTTCGCGTTGTGTGCTGGTGAGTTTGGAGGCATTGAGGTTGCCTGCGTGTCCAGTGTGGATGGAGGCCAGGCGTTCTCGGTTTTAGGTCTTCACTCAGGCCCGTATTGTTTCGACTGTGCGTTCCACGATCTCGGCGATCAGTCCGGCATTCATGCCTTTCGACAGGAGAATGTTTGCTTCGGATATGAGTATCATCAGCACATGGAGTGCCTTCTTCTTGTGGGTTTGAAAAATCCGCCACTCATCCTCCGAAACAGCAACCGCAATCATACCTTCTGAGTGTGCCGCAAGCGCGGTGATGAAACCATCAAGCAAGGTTGACTAAACATCTGGAGCCCGTATCGACCACGCACCCAATAGGCACGAACTTTATTTTATTCGCACTATGGTGCATCATTGAAGTGGAGGGCGCGAGTCCCGGCGGTGTTATAGCTTGTCAGGGAGAGGGTTATTGATGCTGCATATGCTGCACGGTTGCGGGACCGGGCCGCGATCGCAAAAGGGCTGCTGACGGGATGATCACTGCGGTGGATCACGGGGTAGAATCGTGCGGATCGGTTTCGCTGGCTTGCCGGAGGGATAACACCGTAATGACGGGAGTGTGGGTATCAGCAGATGACAAGCTGATGTGAAGGCCTAGAAACGCCGGATCCTGACCGAAGACCCGCAAGGATCAATGCCGCATCGGGTCCTCAAAGTTTTGGGTGTTGGCAGACCTAAGAGCTGACTTGGGTGGTGTTATGTCGGTTGTGATAGCTAGTGACGAAATGCCGTGTGATATGCTTTAGGCTGCCATCTCGCTATGCCGCTATTCTTGATGAAGGTTTATTCATAAAGGTTGTTTAGCTTTCCTTGGGCCCGAGCGAGACGCAAGGGTGACTTGTCTGATATAAGATCATTAAGATATCAAAACAAAATTTTCAAATGGAAGATGAGTCGTTGTCATTAACGCAGCGAAAACCTTGACCAACGCCAAACCCATAGGATTTCGTCATCCACTGATCGACCGAGGTTGGCCGAAGATATCCAGCGCGATCTGCCGTTTGAAGTTTTCTCGGCACTTCGATGCTGGTTAAATACAGGTTTAATCCTACGTATTCACTTCAGCCTGTCTTTCATCGCTCCCCGCGAAACGCGCAGGAAACTCAGTTTGTGGATAAGTCCCCTAGGGTGGTCTTTCTTGATTTCGAAGCCTCGCAGGCCCACTGCTGCAGTAACTTCCGGTCAATCTTTCGGTTGGAGTTCAGAGGCAGTTCATTCAGCCTCTGGTAGCGCCGCGGAATTATCGCGTCAGGTAGTTGTTCTCGCAGGTGCTGGGAAAAGGCTATTGGTGATACGTCTTCTTCTGCGGTGTACCAGACCATTAAAGCGACAGTTTCTTCGTCAGGCACAGGTACCACCACGGCTGCATCCACTTGCTCTTGGGTTTCAAGCGCCTGTTCTATTTCAGCAATTTCGACCCTCACGCCGTGCACCTGTACTTGGTTGTCGATTCTTCCGAGATAAGCAAGCTCGCCGTTGCAGAGGCGTCTTACGAGATCCCCCGTCCGATACCAGCGGATGTTGTTCCGCTCGAGGTAGCGTTCCGAGTCCACGGATTTCACGACATAGCCAGCTGAAATCTGGTCGCCCCCCAGCCAGAGTTCTCCTTCCGTGAGGGCCTGGGAACCATCCTCGTTGACGAGCAACTCAACAGTACCTGGGTGCACACGTCCAAGCGGCGCGATGCCGTTGACCGCCAAAGCATCCGTGACCCCAGGTTGGTAAAGATGGCGGTGGGTCACAATAGTAGTCTCGGTAGGACCGTACACGTTGAATACTTGGGAGTGAGGCGCTGCATCCTGCCAGGCGACCATGTCGGAACAACGTAGGGGTTCACCGCCAAAGATGGCGTGGGTCAAACAAGGCATTGAGCCTGCAATTAATTTACCACATCGCCGGACCAAAGCAATCACGCTGGGGGCGGAGAACCACACGCTGATCTTCTGCTCGACGATAAACGAAGGCAAGTCTCGATAGGCAGTTGGAGGTACCGGAACAAGCGTGCCGCCTGCCCCCCAGGCTGACCAAACATCAGAGACGCTAGCGTCCCAGTTGAGATTGGCTGCCTGACTGAATACGTCCTGACTATTCCACGAATACCATTTGTCGGTAAGTCCGAAATAGGTTAGCAGGTTACCGTGAGTTAGTATCACGCCCTTGGGGCGCCCAGTCGATCCTGACGTGAACAATACATAGGCGGGGTCGTCCCAGCGGTTCCAACGAGGCTCAACTAGCGCTGGGCCATCGTCGAGCTTGTCGGTGGTCAGCAAGGTGGGTTCACCGCGTTTGAGCTGCGGCCATACGGCAGCTCCGTGTTCGTCCAGCACCACCAGGTCTGCAGCGAGGTCCTCAAGCATTCTCTTGGTGCGGGCTGCTGGGAAGTCGGCTAGCAGTGGTACCACACAGCCTCCCGCATACAAGATACTGAGAATACCTACGTAGGCATCCACTCCACGACCACACAGCAGCGCTACCCGCGCAGATCGTCTTTGGAGTTGAGGTACCGCTGAACAGATGCGGCCGGCCAAGCCAAGTGCACGTGAGTGGATCGCTTGGTAGGAGAATCGCTTCCCGGAGACGACAAGAGCTGTTTGGTCGGGCGACAAAGCCACGCTCTCGGCCATGCGGGAGTGCAGGGAGGTACTAGGTCCAGCTAAATCAGGGACCGGCCGAGCTGCACGAACTCTGGAGACAAATGGCGTGACAAGATCCAAGGCTCTTCTCCTTACAAGATCAAGGTTTGCTTCGAGTACAGTCTCTAGCTACCCTTGGAGATCTCAACCGCTTTCGCCCCCTAACCATCCCCTATGCTATCTGGCGCCGATTGACACCACGCAGCAAGGTTTCCCATCATGGTCGCATGATGATGTATGAATCTTCTTCGAGTTCGAGCGAAGCTGCCTGGGACACTGCCTTTGAGCAGTGTCTGCGCGCTTTTCTCCCTTTCCTGTCCCCAAGTGAGCCACTTCATGCCGATGCTAAACTTCGAGACTACGGGCTCGATTCTATTTCGGTCATCTCCCTGCTAGCTGAACTCGAGGACCGTTTCCAAATACATTTCTCCGCTGATGCGCTCGACCTAGCTAATTTTGAAACTCCCGGCCGACTATGGTCAACGCTCCAAAGTCTACGCTAAACGCTCAGATCAATGCTGTAGTGGAGTGCCGCGTTCGCGCGAACCCCAGACCGGGATGTACCAGGTGCGGCAGCTGAGTCTTGTCCGTGTGTTTGAAGACCTTGAAGGGTAGGGGCGTGGCGGATCGTGAAGTGTCGCGATTGGTCCTCCAGGGTGGAAACATCTGTGGCGTGTCTCTTTCGTTCGGGAACCAAATAGGATGCAAAACGTCGTGGTCGAGGCTCGCGCTGGCAGCGCATGAGAGCTTGCTTGGTCACCCGCTGACTGAACGGTAGTCCGCTGATGAAGCGGAACCTATAAGGTGCTGTCAGTTAGGGGGATGACTGAGTTGGTTTAGATGGGGGGTGGCTGTGCTTTGTGGGCTGTTTGTAGTGGCATGCCCCAGACCACACTCAGGCGCTGGTGCTCCGTCAACATCCCACCGCCAAGGGCAAAGCCATGGCGTATCCCGTGTCTTCTCCAAGGATAGGTTATGTCCTGAAGGACACATGCAGCGGTCTGGCGCAACAGGACGATGGCGACATCAGCACAGGCTCCCCGGATTAAGGGGTTGATTTAGACACCACTCATCGTTCTCGACAGAGCCCCTACCCCCACCAAGGCAACGCATCAACCCCTGCAAAATCACCCCAGCCACCCCTCACGCATTAACTTTACCAGCCCCCTGCGTCGTCAGTGGCGATAAATATGCCCAGGAAACAGCGCTCCGCCTAAGCCGTTGAAGTTTCACCTGTTCGTTGAGATGCATCCATCACGTCGCATCCCTACCTTGCGACGAAACGAATGTCGGAAAGGCAGGTTCGGTATGTTAGCCTAGGAAGGCTGTTCCCGGGTGAGGTCCCGACGTGCTCACCATGACCAAATATGCCGAGGACTACCACACCGTCCCACACGTGAGGCCATCACTGGAACCGATCCTACAAAGGTTCACCTCGGACAAGCCGACCTGACCACCCCGTCCATGAAACGAAGAAATCCCTGTCAACTACTTGACGCAGGGCGCCGGCCGTCATCTGCACCTATAAACACGGAGCCCAATGAGTAAATTTACTGTTAGGGGGACGCAGGGGTGTCGGGGACCGGTCGTTTAAGTTTAGATTTGCTTCCATGCGGGCAGAGCATGCCCCAAACAATTTCACGGCTTACAGGATCTAGGAGATCAAGTGAATCCGCACTCAAGTAACGGTCAACCTCAATTCTTGCATGACTTCCTCGACCTAGCGTACGATAAGCAACCAGATGCAGTTGCAGTGCGTGACGCCATGCGTGACTGGAGGGTCAGCGACTTGAGCGAGCGCAGCTACGAAATAACTCAGTGGTTATTGGAGCAGGGTGTTCGCCCGGGTGAACGAGTGGTGGTCCAAGCCGCAAGCGATGGGGAGCTGGTGGCACTAATGTGCGCTGTCTCCCGAATCGGCGCGATTTTTGTACCGCTCAACCCCGGCATGAAACCGTTCCAGCTGTCGAGGGTGATAAAGGATGTTGATCCCGTCGTGATCCTAGGGTCCGAAAGTAGTTTGGAAAACCTTCGCTCCGCGGTCACGATGCCGGTGCATGATCTCACGCAGCTAGTGCCACAGTCTGCAGGCCACCTCGAGGTCGCTGTAGACGACCTTAAGCCCACTGATATCGCAGTAATCGTCTATACCTCAGGGAGTACTTTACTTCCCAAAGGAGTGATTGAACCTCACGCCCAAATTGTTTTTGCCACGCTAACCCTCGTTCAGAGCTTGGGGTATCGTAAGGGTGATGTGGTCTTCTGCCGCTTCCCTTTGTCCTGGGACTACGGGCTTTACAAAGTACTAATGTGCCTAGCTGCTAATGCGCAGATCGTATTGGCCGATCAAGGCTCCGATTTGCAGTTGATTGAGGCGATAGCAGAATGCCAAGCTACCGTGATTCCAGTGGTCCCGTCTCTGGCCTCGATGATTCTGACCTTGGCAAGGCACAGGACTGAGCCGATCGCACCAGTGAGGCTCATTACCAACACCGGTGCTGCGCTGCCCGATTCAGTGATCGTCGGCCTGCGTAAACTGTTCCCCGGCGCGTTGGTGATACGTCAGTTTGGGCAGACCGAATGCAAAAGAATCTCGGTGATGCCACCTGATCAAGACGATCAACGTCCAGGCGCAGTGGGCTTGCCTTTGGCAGGTACCCGTGTGTCGATTGAATCTGTTGATGGTGGCGAACTGCCCCCTGGTGAGGTTGGCGAGATCGTGGTACGTGGCCCACATGTGATGGCCGGGTATTGGAACAACCCGGAACAGACAGCCCATTCCTTTGCGGTCGACCCTGATGGAACTCGCGTCCTGCACACTGGTGATTACGGTTCAATGGATGAGGATGGCTACCTCTATTTCGAGGGGCGCCGCGACGACATGTTCAAGCGCAAAGGTATTCGAGTCAGCTCGCTTGAAATTGAAGCGGCTGCACTAGACGTCGCTGGAATTCACGAGGCGGCCGTCCTGCCACCGACAGAGAATGGAGACATGGCTATCTTCGTAGTCGCAGATTTGACTGAGCACGAGGTACTGCGAGCCTTGGCTGAGCGACTCGAAAGCGCTAAAGTGCCAGCCACGTGTCTCCTGCTCGATCAGATGCCACTCACCCAACATGGAAAGGTCTCAGTTGAGGCACTCCGGTCACTTCTAACAGGAGCTCCGGCATGAGCTTGAATTTCGAGAAAATCGCCGAATGTTTCGATACGCCCACGTATGTCTATGATGTTGATTCTATACGAGCTGGCCGGAATGAACTCTTTGCGATCCTGCCCGAGGGTACCAAAGTATATTATGCCCTCAAGGCAAACCCTCATCCCGACATCGTCATGGCTATACGGGAAGGAGCGCCCGGACCATGTGGTGCAGAGATCAGTTCGGTGGGTGAACTTAATACCGCGTTGGAGGCTGGTTTCCCCGCTGAGGATATTCTCTACACTGGCCCAGGCAAGACCAGTAATGAAATAATTTGCGCATTAGAATCGAATGTGCGCCACTTCTCCGTTGAGTCGATCAGTGATTTTCGCCGGATCGAAGAGGCAGCTGCGATGGGGAACTGGCAGCCACAATGCCTTCTGCGAATCAATAAAGGTGGTGACGGGATGGATGCCAGTGTCCAAATGCTGGGTCGCCCGTCACAGTTCGGGATTGATGCTGAGACACTTCCCGATCTTGCGGAGGAGCTTAGGGGGGCGCGGTTCGCCAAGATCGTTGGTCTACACTGCTACGCAGGCAGCAATGTCGAAAATGAGTCTGCGCTCCTCGAGGGGTTTCGTCGTGCTATGATACTCGCGCGGCAACTACGTGACGAATTCCGGTTGCGAATGGAAGTGGTCGACCTTGGAGGTGGCTTTGCCTCTCCATATGCGCGGGTAGGTAGACGGACATCCTACCCAACTCTTCGCTCTCGGCTAGAAGATATATTGGAGACAGAACTGCCGGGGTGGCGCGACATCACGATAGCGGTCGAATCAGGCCGCTATGTGGTGGGAGAAAGCGGCCACCTAATGACCCGCGTGACTAACGTCAAGGAGAGTCGGGGCAAGATCTTCTCGATCGTCGATGCCGGAATTAACATTCTCGGTGGGCTTTCGGGACTCAACCGTCTGCTGCCCATGTCAGCGCAGTTTGCTCAATGCGAGAAAACCGGTCAAGTCAACGTTGTTGGTCCGCTCTGTACGCCCGGCGACCTATTGTCCCGTGAGGGTGATGCCAGTACAGCATCCGAAGGTCAGCTGCTAGTCATTCCCAATGTTGGTGCCTATGGAGCCACCGCTAGCTTGCTGGCCTTTCTCGGTCGCCCAGCACCCCTGGAACTGCTCATGGAGGGCTCCACAGTGATCTCCTGCTCGCGTTTACAAGTCACTAGGGCCTCGTGCCCGATACCGGCGGGTGTCTTCGGTAGCGATGAGGCCCTCACATGACTGGTGCATTGGTTTCTGCCTCTCATTCCCTATCTCTTCCCGAGGAGGGGAGACGCCCAAAGGTCGTAGTGACCACTGTGTCCTCCGATGCGCATACGTGGAATCTCGTCTGGTTGCAGATGGTCTTGGAGGAGCACGGCTGCAACGTCACTAATCTGGGGCCCTGCGTTCCTGATGAATTGGTCATCGCGACCTGTTTGACATGCAAACCTAAGTTACTGGTGGTCAGTTCAGTGAATGGCCACGGTGCAATCGAGGGAAGACGTTTGATGCGACGTCTTCGGCAAACTCCAGGACTGGAAGATATAAAAGCCGTTATTGGAGGCAAACTAGGTATCTCTGGAGAACTTTCTCAATGCGAGATTCGTAGTCTCCTGGAAGCTGGTTTTGACTTGGTCATCAATGACTCAAATGACCCCGATCTGAAACAAGTGAAGGCTTTAATCGGAAACAGATAAAATTCTTATGACGTTTGATGATTTTATTCAGCAGGCATATAAATCAGGTCATCTTGTGGTGCAGCCGCGGATGGGGATGTCGGATCCGCAGGAAATGAGGGCCGGCTTGGCGCGCGTTCGAGATGTCTGTGCATACACAGCGGGAACAATCACCATCGACTCGTTCACCCGGGTCGGTGATCTTGCTTCTGCTGCCCGCGCTGTTGCAGAAGGTTGGCCACTCAACGGCTTCCCAATTGCCACCCATCCCCCAGAGGTGATCGCACAGATGTTGGACGGTCTGGTAGGTGACGACTTCCAAGTGCAAGTGCGCCACGGATCGCCTCAGCCCCAGCACATTGTCCGCGCAATGGCACGTAGCGGATTATCCGCCACTGAGGGGGGGCCGGTGTCCTACTGTCTACCATACGGTCGTGTACCACTACGGGTTTCAGTTGAAGCATGGCGGGAAACCTGTGATCTCCTGGTGGAACTCACTGAAACCCCACATATTGAAACCTTCGGCGGCTGTCTGTTAGGGCAGTTGTGTCCTCCATCCATGCTCGTGGCGGTTAGTGTTCTTGAAGCTCTATTTTTCGCGCAAAGAGGTGTGACATCAGTTTCGGTGAGCTACGCACAGCAGGTGCATCAGGACCAAGACGTGGAGGCGATACATGCGCTGCGAACGTTGTGCGCGGAGTTGCTGGAGGTTAACTGGCATGTGGTCGTCTACACCTATATGGGCGTCTTCCCTGTAACTGCTGCGGGCGCTTTAGAGTTACTTGATCACTCGGTTGATTTGGCCCGAGTCACAGGAAGCGAACGCCTTATCGTTAAGACGATTTCGGAATCGAATCGTATTCCGAGCGTAGCCGATAATATTTATTCGCTGAAGCGTGCTGCGCACCGTTCTTTGACGCCGTATGAGTCACGTTTCCTAGCTACGGACTCACAGATTCTGACCGAAGCCCGACTACTTATTGATGCAGTCTTAGACTGCCAACCAGACGTGGGCGAAGGCTTACTCGTGGCGTTTGAGAGAGGGCTGCTAGATATCCCCTACTGCTTGCATCCTGATAATCTCGGTCGAGCCCGTAGTACTATAGATGAAGAAGGCAAACTAGCGTGGTCTGACCTAGGTCTCCTGCCGCTGCGCACCGTGACGCAGCCGGCCACTCAAAAACCGCTTGACTCATGGTCATTGATGCGCGCACTACGTCAGCGCCAGCGCATGCACGACCGGGCCGGTTTACCCCAGAGAGATGTCGATCCGTTGCAACCGCTGGAAACCTAGAAGCTTATATTCATGAGGGAAATTCGCGCTACGGGAGTATCTCTAGCTTCTCTGTCAAGCTGTGAGGATGGGTGATGCTTGTTGGTCGGTTTGGTGGGTTTGGTAAACGGTTCGGGAGAGGTGTCTTTTGAGGTTGCGGAGGGCTTCTCGGCCGGACTTGCTGCTCTTGATTCGGCGCTTGATGAGGTTCTTTGTGGGCTGCTGGTGACGGGCCTGGGTGAGCGCGATCCGGTGGGTCGCGGCGTTCAGTTGCTGATTGCCAGTGTGTGACAGTTTGTGGCGGGGTACGTTGGAGGACCGGACGGGCAAAGGGGTGGTGTCGTTATAGTGGGCGGATGTATCGGTGTTGGCGAAGCGATTCACGCTGGCGGTTTCGTCGATGATCTTGGTGGTGGTCAGGGCCGCGCAGCTGGGGTTGGTGAGCAGTGCGGGGGCGTGCGTGTTGGTGAGTTGTTCGAGCTCGCGGATAGTCACGGTGAAGTCGCGGGTGTTGAGGTCGCGGGTTAGGCGGGCGATGGTGCCGGTCTTGTCCGCGAGTCGTAGGCCGACGAGGGCGTATGCCTTCAAGCGTCGGAATCCCCGGGTGGTGATCTCGGTGGCGGGGTCGAGTTCGTGTAAGTACCAGCGTAACCGGTTGACCAGGGTGGTTTGTTCGCGGACAAGGGCTTCGTGGTGGTCGACGAGTAGCCTGATGTCGCGCTCGATACCGTTGTGGCGTGCGACGGGCAGGTCGGGCTCGCGCAGCGCGGCCCGCGCGACGGCGGGGGGCGTCGAGGTGCTCGCTGGTGGTGGTCTTGATGGTGCGGGTCGTGATTTTGCGGCCGAGGTCGTCGATGGCGACGATCGTGTGCGAGCGCTTGTGCGTGTCGACGCCGAAGGTGATCATGGGTATGGCCTTTCCTGACCGTGAAACGGGTGGGGTTCACGGTCCGGCCGGTGAGCATATCCTAGTCAGGATGCGCCGATCACGCTCTTTTTAAGCTACGCCGGTCGGGCCGTGGTGTCCCGGCGAGCCGCGCTACGGGCAATAGCCATGACGGCAGAAAACAAGGTGGAGCGAATCCGCCGGAACAACTCAACCCTTCCACTGGGATTAGGACAGTCCCCCACAGCCAACTGCGAATAGCCCCGATGAGAATCATACGTAGTCCTTGCATGGGTAGGGTCGTGCCGCACACATTTTTCCCCGGGAACTGAGGCCATGGTCACGATGGGGTGTAGAGGTTGAAGGGAAGCTGTCGATGGCAGCAAGATTCGAGGCCACCAAGAAGTACGCCAAGGCTTGACATGTCGGTGTCGAAGAAGAACCAAGAGCGCCATCCCGGGGCGGGTGGTGCAGGTCACGGGCTGGAACCGGGACCATGCCCGTCAACACCTACGAGCCCGGCTGGCCCAGGCACCGGGCCGCGCCACCGCCACGGTGGTGGTGATCGATAAACGCAGGACGAAACCGTGCAAGTACTCCCATTGAGCCCGCAAGGCCCTTGCAGACCGCGTGGGCCACCAGCGGCGGTCTGTGTGGCAAATACCTGGCTTTGTCCATGAGTGACCGGCCGTAACGGATGGAAGCCGAGGGGCCCCTGCTCCAAGGCCGGAAAAGGTACAGCACCGAGGTCTATGCCGGACTTGAGTCCATGTAGGCCGCCACGATCGACCGTTACCTTGCCCCGTCCAGGCCCGCGCCCCGATCCGTGGCAGGACCACAACCCGGCTCGGCAGCCTACTGCGTAACTCCATCACCACTCGCAAGGCCGGTGACGAGGTCGAAACCGAGCCCGGTTTCTTCAAGGTCGACACATTCGCTCACTGCGGTTTGACGCTGAAGGGTGAGTTCTGCTGCCCGGTGAACTTCACCGACATGCACACCGGCTGGGTGTTCACCCGATCGATCCGCAACAACGTCCATGTTCACATCCTGGGCGTGTTCGACCAGTTCATCGACCAGGTTCCCTTCGCCGTCACAGGCATCCGACGCCGCGCCAGCTAACCCAAAAATTTCGCGGAGACAACCACATGAGGCACGACCCCCAACCTGTGGGGATTCGACAATGAGACACCACCCCGGGAGTCGTCATAGGGGCAGGCAACCGGGGCACAGACAGTCGGGTAGGGGATACTCAGAGCACTGGGTGGTAGGGGTGGAGCTCTGCTGTTTCTCGCCCTAACATTCACGATCGCGCATGTATTACCAATGCTGCCGTGTTCTGAAGACGAGAGGTTCGTGATGGTGTCCACCACTTCGCTGTTTGAGTCGCTCCGGTCCCTACCGGCCGCTACACGGGTACATCGGCTGTCAGAGCTCATCGTTGGCCTCATCCCGCAAGTTGTACGAGGTGAGCAGACTGGTGGCAGTGCGCACCAAGAGGACAATTTTAAGGCTTGGGGTCTTGATTCGGTTTCGCTGGTGGAGATGCACGATCTCCTTCAGCGTGCGACCGGGTTGCAGCTGCCTATCAGCGTTTGTTTCGACCATCCCAGTCCCGTCATGCTCGCCCGGTATCTAGCAGGAGAGTCCAGTTATTCTCAGAGTCCTGCTGTTTCTGTGGGCCAGCGAGGTGGTCCAGTCGCGATTGTTGGTTTTGGATGTCGTTACCCAGGGGGCATCAAATCGCTGGATGATTTATGGAGCGTTGTTGATCGGGGACAGTGTGTGGTGCAGGAATTTCCTGCCGATCGGGGCTGGCCACTTGATCGTTTGCACGTTGATTCCGGTATCCATTCGGGATATTTCTTGAAGGATGTGGCTAATTTCGACGCCGAGTTCTTTGGTATATCACGACGTGAGGCTCTTGCGATGGATCCGCAGCAACGTTTGCTTTTGGAGGGCGCGTGGGAAGCGCTTGAATCAGCGGATATCGCGCCGCAGAGCCTTCGTGATTCTGACACCGGAGTATTTGTTGGGGCGGGAATATCCGAGTATGGCCCACGCAGCGTAGACATGCCTAGTAATTCGATGGGATATCGGTTAACGGGGCAGTCTCTAAGTGTGGCATCTGGCCGCGTTGCGTACTACCTCGGCTTTCACGGGCCAGCCGTCACGGTTGATACGGCGTGTAGTGGCTCTTTGGTGGCAATCCATTTGGCCGTTCAGGCCTTGAGGAGTGGGGAATGCCGGTTCGCGCTTGCCGGTGGGGTCACGGTACTCAGCGCCCCGACTCTCTTCGAGGAGTTCGCCCAGCAGGGTGGATTAGCTGCTGAAGGTTTAATCAAAGCTTTCTCGGACGATGCAGATGGTACGGCGTTTGGGGAAGGCATGGGCCTGCTTGTGCTCGAGCGGCTTTAGGATGCCCAGGCGGAAGGGCGCAACATTCTTGGTGTAATCCACGGCTCCGCGATCAATTCAGACGGCTCCTCCAATGGCTTGACTGCTCCGTCTGGTCTTGCTCAACAGAGAGTCATCGCAGCTGCTTTGGTCGACGCGGGAATTCAGCCTGCTGATGTGGATGTGATTGAGGCCCACGGTACGGGTACTCGTCTTGGCGATCCCATTGAGGCCCACGCGTTGATGGAGGTATTCCAGGGTAAGCGACAGAACCCGCTACGGTTGGGATCCGTTAAGACGAACATTGGTCATGCCCAGGCTGCTGCTGGTGTTGCGGGTATCGCCACTGTGTTGGCGGCGATGCGGCATGAGCGGCACCCTCGTATGTTGCATTTGGCGAACCCGACGAGAAGTGTTGCTTGGGATCCGGATGTGGTAGCGCTGGCTGCTGAAGAAAGCCCGTGGCCGCGTAGTGCTGATCGGGTTCGCTACGCGGGAGTTTCTTCCTTTGGTATCTCAGGCACAAATGCGCATGTCGTAATCGGTGAATCTCCTTTGACTGTTGAGGACGATGTGTCAACCGAGGACACGACGCCGCAAGAGATCCGTGATGCCGTGATTCCGCTCGTTCTCAGCGGTCATCACCCGCGGGTCATAGCTGATCGCGCGACCCAGCTTCTCTCGCTCGTGGATGATCGTCCTGGCGTCGTTGCTCAGGCGGCACGAACGTTGGGCTCCCACCGTGGGGTGCATCGCTTGCGTCACGCTCTGCTTGTCTCCACGCCGGATGATCTGCGTACCCAGCTCCGTAGCCTGGCTGCCGGGGAGCCTGGCTTCCTGCATGGCTCGGCCAAGGAACAGCGAGTTGGTTTCCTGTTCACCGGGCAGGGCAGTCAGCGACTGGCAATGGGATGCCAGTTGGCGCGCCGTTATGACCAGATGTACCAGGGTATGGCTGAAGCCATTGGGCATATCGATGTGCAATTGGACCACAGCCTATGGGAGGCCATTAATCCCGCACTGGCTAGCGACGATCCGGCTGTCCTTGCGCAGGCAGCGAAAGTGCTCAGCCTCCCTCAACATGCAGGTGCCGCGGTCTTTGCCGTCGAAATCGGCCTGATGCGCCTGCTTGACTCCTTCGGCATTGTTCCCGATGCCGTCGTCGGTCATTCGGTCGGTGAGTACGCTGCCGCCCATGCGGCAGGTGCCCTCTCGTTGGCAGACGCGGCCATGCTAGTCACCGCCCGTGGACGTTTAATGGGTGAGTTGCCTGCGGGAGGGGCCATGCTTTCCTGCGCGATGACCGAGGACGAGGCACGCGGCGCTATCGATGAATTCGCTCTCCCGCTGTGTTCTATCGCTGCGATTAACGGCACGCGATCTGTTGTTCTTTCAGGAAGTGAGCAGTCCATCGACAAGATGTCTCGGCTGCTGGCTGGCAGAGGCATTCATACCCAACGGCTGGCGGTGGGACATGCCTACCACTCGCCTTTGATGGAACCGATGATCACTGACTTCCGCCGAATTGCGCAGCTTGCGGAGCTGCGCGAACCATCCGCCGCATCATGGATCTCGACCGTGACTGGAAAAGAGATTGCCAGTGCTGATCTCGAGGCCGACTACTGGGTGCGCCACATTTTAGAGCCAGTGCGTTTCTTGGCGTCCCTTGATGCTGCAAGTCGCATGGAAATCGGGGTTTGGTTTGAGCTCGGGCCTGATGCGGTTCTGTCTGGCTTAGCGGCTGCCCAGAGCCTCAGAGAGACACTTCACCTTCCTTGTTTGCGCTCAGGCCATGACGAGGTAAAACAGCTTCTAGGAGCGGTTCTTCAAGCCCATGTCAACGGGGTCGAGGTTAAAACCGATGGCCTACTGGCAGGTACTTCCCAAGGCACCCTCGCACTACCACCCTATCCCTTCCAGCGTCGCCGCTATTGGGTGGCTCCGGAGCAGCCGGTACATAAACGCCCGAAGCAGCTTGCCCATGCGCTACTTGGTTTTGCTGTTCGGTTGCTCGACCAAGGGGGCATGGTGTTCTCAGGGCGGGTCTCGGTAGCGAGTCAACCATGGCTTGCTGATCACATTGTCGATGGGGTTGTACTCATGCCAGGAACCGGCATTGTGGACCTCATGCTTGCAGCTGCGGAGCAGTGCGATTTGGCGGGAATCGTAAAACTCGATCTGCTCGCACCCATGATCATCCCGGAACGTGGCTCGCTGGAGATTCAGCTCTTGGCCGGCCCGCCCGCAGGTGACGGCAGCCGCATGGTGGACTGTTTCTCGGTTCCCGTCGATGATGAGAATCAGCGAGTGTTGCACGCGACCGGTGTACTGGGCGATGTGCCTGCTCCTAGTTTCGAAGAGTTCAACTGGCCTCCCGAGGGGACTCGTGAGATTGACGTCTCAGGTAACTACGAGGAGGCCGCGAAGCACGGGTACCAGTACGGACCAAGCTTCCGGGCCCTACGGCATGGTTGGATACGCGGTATGGATGACAAGACCGAATTCTTCGGTGAGGTTGATCTCGGCGAGGTTCCTAGTGAACAAGTCGATCATGTGATTCATCCGATTCTACTAGATGCTACTATGCACGCTTCAGATGCTGTCCTAGGACTTTCGAATTTTTCCACCATTATGGTTCCGGTCGCCTGGACTGGGGTGTGCATTAACGGCGTTGCTGGGCGTCATCTACGATTCCGCATTACTTCGGCTGGTGTTGATGCCTTGAAGATCGAGCTAGCCAGCCCCGACGGGCTTCCCCTCGCTACGGTGAATCAGGTCGATTTGCAGGCTGTTGATGGCGATACTCTGCGGCGTGCATCCCAGCAGCGTGTCGCCCACGAGCCATTGCTGGATTTGGAATGGTTGTCGGTGCCTGCTGCTGGTGTTCGGTCTCGCGGTTCGATTCACATGGTTGCTGGAGGCGACGACCCTCAGGCTGATCTGGGCACGGTGCTCGGGGAGACCTTGGAAGCAATGAAGGAGTGGCTGGCGCAGGATCGTGAGCAGCGTCTGACGATCGTGACCACGGATGCTACCGAGCCTCGGTCGGTAGAAGGACTCGTCCAATCGGCAGTGTGGGGGCTGGTGCGTTCGGCGCAAGTCGAGTATCCGGATCGCTTTCAGCTGCTGGACGTCGATGGCCATGCGTCCTCAGCCGATTTGATCGAGAGCGCAAGTAGACACGAAGAGCCCGAGCTGCGCATTCGCGCGGGTGCTTTTTTTGCTCCTCGCCTGCAGCCGCAGACGCACATTGACGGCCACGCTGAATGGCCTGTGGATGAACAGGTTTTGGTCACCGGCGGTACCGGAGGCATTGGTCAGGCACTCCTGAGACACCTGGCGGAGTGCGGGGCTCGTCGTCTGGTTGCTGTAAGTCGTAGGGGAATGTCGGCAACCGGCATGGACAAGCTTCGGGTCGAACTGGCCGAGTTTGACGCCGAGCTGACCGTCCTGTGTGGAGATCTGGGCGAGCCCAACGAAGTGCGCCGGATCGTGGACGCTGTACTGGATGCCGGACCTTTGGGCAGCATCATCCATGCTGCAGGTGTCCTCGATGATCGTCTGTTGGCCGATATCGATGATGCGGGTTTCGAGAGGGTGCTGAAGGCCAAGGCGCTGGCTGCGTGGCATCTTCACCAGGTCACCACGGACTTGGATTTGCGCCGCTTTGTCCTGTTCTCATCTTCGGCTGGAATTTTGGACGGTGCCGGGCAGGCTACTTACGCAGCCGCAAATGTCTTCTGCGATGCTCTGGCCCATCTGCGTCGTGCGCAGGGGCTGCCAGCCACATCGATTCTGTGGGGCGCATGGGCGGGTGAGAGCGGCATGGCTGCTGGCCTAGACGCCAAGGCAATTGCACGCATGAAGCGGCTTGGCTTGGTTCTTACTGATTTTCATACTAATCTGGCGGCCTTTGACCGAGCGATCAGCAGCACCAGCCCGGCACCTGTAGCCCTTTGCTTTGATCGTGCAATTCTGCACCGAAACATCGACTATCTTCCATCGATCCTGCAGGCTTTGGTGCCCGCAGCCGGTTTGGTGCCTACCAAGCAAATTGCTCACGAATCAGCCACTGGTACAGACACAAAGCCGCTTCTTACGTCGGGCGACCGGGAACAGGTGCTGACTCGGATCCGGACCATTGTGCAGTCCGAAGCTGCGGCGGTACTCGGTCTGGACAACGCCCAGCAGGTGGGGCTCGATCGTCCGCTCAGTGAGATGGGATTCGATTCCCTGGCGACGGTCGAGCTTCGCAATCGCTTAGTTCAAAGTACCGGTGTGAAGTTATCGCCTACCATCGTCTTCGATTTTCCGACGTGCCGTGATCTCGCCAGTCACTTGGCCGAGATCATCCAGCCGGAAATCAAGGTTAACCCGGTACCACAGGCGGCGTCTGAACTCTCGGCTCCGAAAGGCCTCCAGAAGGAAGATCCTGTAGTTGTGGTCGGAATCGGTTGCCGCTTTCCCGGGGGAGTGGAGAATCCCGATGACTTGTGGAAGTTGGTCTGGGACTGCGAGGACGCCATTACCGCCTTTCCTCGGGACCGCGGGTGGGCGGCGGATTTGGTCAACCCAGATGGTGGTCCCGGTCGGTCTCTCACGGACCAAGGGGGGTTCCTGCACGATGCCGCGCTCTTTGATAACGATTTCTTCGGAATCAGTCCTCGGGAGGCCACGGCGATGGACCCACAGCAGCGGGTGCTGTTGGAGACAACATGGTGGGCGCTGGAGGATGCGGGATTGGATGCGAAGCAGCTTCGTGGCAGCGACACCGCAGTGTTTATGGGCACGATGTATCACGACTGGGGCCTGCGGTTGGGAGAAATTCCCGAAGAATACGCTGGCTATCATGGCAATGGCTCCATCGCGTCGATGATGTCGGGTAAGTTGTCCTATCTATTCGGGCTTGAGGGCCCCTCGATGAGCATCGACACGGCCTGTTCGTCATCGCTGGTGGCAATACATTTGGCTTCAGCGGCTCTGCAGCGCGGCGAGTGCTCGATTGCTTTGGCGGGAGGGGTGACGGTGATGTCCACGCCGGACACCTTCATCGACATGACTCGGCAGGGTGGTCTGGCATCTGACGGCCGTTGTAAATCTTATGGTGCGGATGCTAACGGTACTGGCTGGGGCGAGGGCGCAGGCGTATTGGTACTTACACGCCTGTCGGTGGCTCGTCAGCGAGGACTTCTGGTCTGGGGTGTCGTGGCCGGGTCGGCAGTCAACTCAGACGGTGCGTCCAATGGATTAACGGCTCCTAATGGCCTTGCTCAGCAGCGGGTAATCAAGGCAGCCTTGGCCAATGCCGGGCTTGACATTAATGACGTTGACCTCATCGAAGGCCATGGCACCGGAACTAGTCTTGGTGACCCGATTGAGGCGCAGGCTCTGCTTGATACCTACGGCCGTCGTCGCCGTGGCTCCGCTTGGCTTGGATCTATTAAATCTAATATAGGCCATACCCAGGCCGCGGCTGGCGTGGCTGGCGTGATTAAGGTGATTCAGTCAATCCGCCATCGCGCGATGCCCGGTTCCCTGTACTGCGCCGAGCCCTCGACCAAGGTCGAGTGGGGAAGTGGCTCTGTGCGGCTGCTTCAGAAGCCACGCGAGTGGGAAGCAGCGTCACCTCGGCGTGGTGCGGTTTCATCCTTTGGCATTTCGGGCACCAATGCCCATGTCATCATTGAGGAGCCCCCGGCGGACCTTGCTGTAACCGTGCCCATGCCCGATGCGCGGTCGCAAGCCTTTGTCCCACTGCCACTGTCAGCACGCTCGGATCAAGCCTTGCGCGACTTGGCCAAGCGCCTCGAGCCTGCTGCCCGGGACCTGGACACCGCGGCCCTTGCTTCGGCACTGGCTCGTCGGGCCAGTCATAATGAGCGGGCCGTGGTCTGGGGTCTGGGCGACCAAGACGTAGCCTCTCGACTGGCCCAGGTGGCTATGGTCAGCGATGATGCGCGGGCCGTTGCCGGTATCGTCCGGGGCAGTGCTGAGGAGGATGTCAAACATGTTTGGCTCTTTTCAGGGCAGGGCTCTCAGTGGCGGGGCATGGCCGCTGACCTGCGTCAACAGGAAAGCACCTTCAGCCGCTCGATTCAGAGTCGAATCCATGAACTCCCACAGGTGGTGGAGGCCTTGGCGCCTGTTCTGGGTGACCTGCCGCATGATGCCGTTGCGGGGATGCCGTTGTGGCAGGCAGTTGACTGTGTGATGTCTGCTGAGGGCGAGCAACTGCCGATGGATCTCGGTACTTGGACCACTCAAGTGGCGCTGTTCATCTATCAGCTTGCTCTTGGCGAGCAATTGCTGGATTGGGGGTTGCAACCAGATTTACTGATCGGTCATTCAATTGGCGAGATCGCGGTCGCAGTGCTAGGCGGGGTTATGTCGCCGGAGGCCGGGCTGCGGTTGGTCGTCGCTCGTGGTTGGCTGATGGGATGCTGCGGTGGCCAGGGCGGAATGGCCGTCATCAAGGAAGATCCCGCGCAGGTGCGCACACTGCTGAGTGACTGGGGTTTAGGTGCAGTGGAACTGGCTGCTATCAATACTCCCAACATGGTCTCGATCTCGGGTCCGAAGGAGGATGTGCTCACTGCCGTTGCCCGTTGTGGCGAGGTCGGTGTCACGGCGCTGGAACTGGACGTGTCGGATGGCTTCCACTCTTCGCTTATGGAGCCTGCGCTCGAACCATTGCGGGCGGTGGTCGAGGGACTGCAGTTACGTAAGGCTGAGCGTCCCGTGGCATCCACCGTTACGGGGTGCATCGACTCCCAGGCCATGGCGGCTCCGGACTACTGGGTTGATCAGGTGCGCGCCACCGTTGACTTCAACGGTGCGTGCCGGGCTGCGCTTCAGATGAATGCTCAGGTTTTTCTCGAGGTTGGGCCGGCTCGGGTCTTGGCCGGATTGGTGCCGCAAATCGCAGGTGGGGACAACCAGCTGACCTGCGTCGCCACAGGTCGGCGTGGTGCGCCGACACGCCCGCAGCTATTGCAGGCTCTTGCAGAGATGTGGGTCAGCGGAGTCGAGGTTGACTGGGATGCCGTGGCAGGCCATGCTGTCCCAGCCAGGGCTGCGGGATATGCTTTTCAGCACCGCAGGTTCTGGCTTGAGGGCGCACCGGCTAAACAGGGGCCAGAGTCCCATCCGGTGCTGCAGTCCAAAGTGCTTCTGCCCGACGAATCCACCATCTTGGGCGGCAGTTTTGGCATCGAGGCAACCCCTTGGGTTTTCGACCATGTCATCAATGGTCAGGTGCTCGTTCCCGGTACTGCGTATGTCGAACTGGCCCTTGAGGCAGGTCGACAGTGTGGCCTGCCGTTCGTCGAGGAACTGACGTTGACCGCTCCCCTGCGGTGGGCGGAGGGCGAACAGGCCGACATTGACGTACTGGTACAGGTGCATCGTCCGGAGGATGACCAAAGAGCACGGGTGGAAGTGCAGTCTCGGCAGGCGGATGGTTGTTGGACCAAACATGCAGTTGGTGTGCTCAGCAACCAGAAGATGGGCTGGGTAGAGACGTCTGCATTGTCTGGAGTGTGGCCGCCGCCAGATGCCACTACAGTGGACATAACCTGTTCTTATGAGCAGTTGCGTGCTCGTGGGTACGACTATGGACCTGCTTTCCAAGGGTTGGTTGGCGCATGGATCCGAGACGACATGCTCTATGCGGAAGTGCAATTGCCTGCGGGGCTCAGCAATGTGGGCTACGTCATACACCCTGCGCTGCTCGACATCGCCATGCACGGTGACCTTGTGCATGATTTCCATGAGGGTGGCCAGCAGACGTTGTTGCCATTTGCATGGACCGGGGTGCAGGTGGGGACAGCAACATCCAGCCGGCTACGAGTCGCGGTTAAGCGCTTTGACGGAGCTGCCGACTCCGCTATGGCGGTAGCGGATGAAAGAGGCCGTCCTGTGTTGCAAGTGAGCCGGTTGGTATGCCGTCCTGAGCACGGAGGAACAGATCCCGACCTTCACGAGGTGTGCTGGCAGCGGGTTACTTCTACTGTGAGTGCCAGCTCGACTGCGGTTTCTGTCTGGAAAGTACCGGTGGAAACGAATCCAACTGATTTGGTTACTACGATCGCTGGGATTCTGGAGAAAATACAGGCTCACCTGCTCGGTGACGGTCTCTTGGTGGTGTGTACCCAGCGGAGTCAGCGTGTCCTGGCGGATGACCGTGTCGATCCGGTGGCTGCGGCGGTGTGGGGATTGGTACGCGGTGCTCAGGCGGAGCATCCGGGGCGACTCGTGTTGCTCGATGTGGACGATATTGACCAGCCGCTCAATTTGGCCTCGCTGGCGGACCTCGGTGAGGCTGAACTGGCGGTTCGTGACGGTGTCGTTATGCAGCCTCGTCTGGGAGCGCTGGGTGTTCACGACAGTGTGGCCTTCGACCCCGAACGCAGCGTGCTTGTCACTGGAGGGCTCACGGGTTTGGGAGCCCAATTGGCGCTACGACTGGTGACTGGCCACGGGGTGCGCCACCTCGTGCTGACCGGTCGGCGAGGCACGGCGACCCCCGGTTGCGCCGATCTCGTTACCAAACTAACGACTTTGGGGGCTTCGGTGCAGGTTAAGGCCTGTGATGTCACCGACCGTGAGGCGGTCGCTTCTCTGGTTGCATCGAGCGCACCAGCGGTTGGCGCTGTGCTTCACGCTGCAGCTAACGTCGGGTCCAGCGTGGTCGAGAGACTTGATCGTTGTGCGCTGGAGACTGCGTTAGGTGCAAAGGCTCTTGGTGCTTGGAACCTGCACCAGGTTACGAAGGAACTGGAGCTCACTCACTTCGTGGTCATCTCTTCGGTTGGGGCCTTGGTGCTGGCTGAGGGACAGGCGGATTATGCAGCGGCAAATGCCTTTTGCGATGGTCTTGCGCTGGCTCGCCGGGCTGCGGGCTTGCCTGGCACCTCGATCGCATTCGGTTTGTGGGACGTGGCGACTGGGCTGGGGGGGGATCTAACTAGTGCCGATCTGGCGCGGATGCGGCGCATGGGGCTACCCGCCATGTCAGTCGAGCGCGGACTGGAGCTCTTCGATATGGCCTTGGCCAGCGGGGCTGGTCATGTCGGTGCGTTCCCGATTGATCGTGCAGCGCTCTCCCGACGTGCTGTGGTGCCTGCGCTGATGACAGACATGGCGGCTGTGCCCATGAGAGCATCGACTCAGGACGTGTCCTCTGCGGTCCCTGACCAGGGGCGGGGCGAGCGTGAGGTAAGAGCGTGGATTGAGCAGATCGTCCTGCAGCAGGTCGCGAGCATCCGGGGGGACGGAGAACTTGACGAGGCGCTTCTCGACAAAGCTTTCCGTGACGTGGGCTTCGATTCCCTTGCTGCGGTCGAACTTCGAAACGGTCTGACCAGTGAAACAGGGTTACGGCTTCCAGTGACCTTGATCTTCGATTATCCGACCCCGAGACATGTGATTGACTTGATTGTGGCGAGCTTTGCGAAAGGCGATTCCGAGAAGTCTCCCCAAAGCTTGCCGGATCCGAGTGGTACTGAAAATCCTCAGGTAGTTGTAGCCGCGCCCAAGTCCTGCAATATGCCGGTCTCTCCTGTCGTACCTGGACCTAATGACGACCCCATTGTCGTCGTGTCTATGGGTTGTCGCCTTCCGGGTGGGGTGCGTGATTTGGACTCTTTCTGGCAAATGCTTGCCGAAGGTCGCGACGTTGTGGGGGATTTCCCGGATAACCGAGGCTGGGAGATTGATGCTTTGTACGACCCAAAGCCGGGTATACCAGGCAAAACCTATACGCGCTCAGGGGCTTTTCTGTACGATGCAGATGAGTTTGATCCCTCACTGTTCGGTATCGGCGAGTATGAGGCACTGGCCATGGACCCTCAGCAGCGGCTGCTTCTTGAGGTGGCTTGGGAGACCATTGAGCGTGCAGGGCTTGATGCCAGTGTGCTGCGCGGCAGTAGCACGGGCGTCTGGGCCGGTGTTATGCACCACGACTATGGCACCCAGACCTCGCGGGTGCCGGCTGCTGTCGCCAGTTTCTTGGGGAATGGTAATTCAGCCAGCATTCTCACAGGTCGGGTGGCCTACACGCTGGGTTTGGAAGGCCCCGCTATTAGCGTTGACACAGCCTGCTCGTCATCCCTCGTGGCTCTGCATCAGGCCTGTCAGGCATTGCGCGGGGGCGAAGTGGACTTGGCCCTTGCTGGTGGCGTCACCGTGATGTCAACACCCAGTCTTTTTGTGGAATTCTCGCAGCAGAAGGGAATGGCTCCGGATGGCCGTTGTAAGTCCTATGCCGAGAGCGCAGATGGCACAGGCTGGTCAGAGGGCGTCGCCTTAGTGATGGTTGCGCGTCTGAGCACCGCCCGTCGCCAAGGCTTGCCCATCCAAGCAGTGATCAAGGCCACCGCTGTGAACTCTGACGGTGCATCCAATGGCTTGACGGCGCCCAACGGACTATCACAGCAGCGAGTGATCCGGTCGGCCCTTGAGAGGGCTGGTCTCGACCCAGGCGCGATCGACCTAATGGAAGGCCATGGCACAGGGACCGTGCTCGGCGATCCTATTGAGGTCAATGCGTTGCTCGCGTGTTACGGATCTGGACGCCCCATCGATACCCCGCTGTGGCTGGGTTCCGTCAAATCCAATCTTGGCCATGCGCAGGCGGCGGCTGGGATCATCGGCTTGCAGAAGGTGATCTTGTCCATGCAGCACGCCATGATGCCGCAGACCCTGCATGTGGATGCTCCCAGTAGCCGGGTCGACTGGAAATCTGGTGGAGTACGGCTCCTGACGCAGGCACGGCCATGGCCTGTCGTCGGCCGTCCTCGCCGGGCAGCAGTGTCGTCCTTTGGCCTGTCGGGGACGAATGCGCACGTGATTGTTGAAGAGGCGCCAGAGAGTGATGCAACCCGGTTTGCATCGGGATCGGATCGAAAACTTCCGCTGGTTCTGTCAGCCATGGGCCCGGCAGCGCTAAAACGCCAGGCTGCAAGTTTATTGAAAAACCTGCCAATCAATGATCAGGCGGGGCCGTCGAGCTTGGCCCGTGCATCACTGATCACTCGTATGGCGCTGCCAACGCGGGCAGTGGTACGGGCGGACAGCATGGACGAGTTGCGCATCGGCCTGGAGGCAGTCGTTGCGGGTCGCGAGCACGATGGTGTCTGGGTCAATTCGCTGCACGGAATGCCGCGGGTGGCTTTGATGTTGCCCAACAGTCTGCCTGCCAGCTCTGTGCTTGCTGAATTACGCAGGGGCGAGCCGGTTTATGACTCGGCTCTGTCCGAGGTAATCTCTCACTTGTCTCCGGTCCTAGCGCGGGAGATCGCCGCAGTGTTTGGTGGAGGCATCCCAGACACGGATCACACGGACCCTGCGATGGCAGTCCTGGCCCATGGCTTGGGCATCGTCAGGCTCCTCGAAGCGTGGGGCATAGTACCGCAGGGGGTTGTCGGAGTTGGTATTTCTGAGATTCTGGCGGCACACGTCACCGGTTCATTGAGCATTTCTGGAATGATTAGTCTTGCCACGTTGGCCTGCTCTTCTGGAGCCGACCGGAATGACTTGATGGACCTGCTTGCTGACATGAATCCACTCCAGCCACGTGACATCTGGATCAGTTCTTCCAACGGTCGTAGGGTTGGGCCGGAAGTTGGTGACGCGGCCTTCTGGTCGGATGCACTTGGCTCGCCTAGAGAGGGGAGGCCGGGAGAGCTGGTCGAGTCTCTGAAGGGGGCGCGGATCAAGTATCTACTTCCATTGGATCGACTTGGTGCTGAGGTGGCTGCTGGGCTGGCCGGGGACGACTTGTCGATCGTTGCAGCCGATGTTCCTTTTGACGAACCACCGGTCAAGGCCCTTCGTGAGCTAGTGGCTCGCCTGTGGGCTTTGGGAGCAGACGTGAACCGTGTCGCTCTTGCAGGCGATGGACCATGTGCCGAGCTGCCAACATATGATTTCGCCCGCCGAAAGTACTGGCTCAAGTCTGATCAGGCGAGTTCGCGTTTCCAGCGGGTTCCCGGCATCCATCCGCTGTTGGAAACAGTCATCATCGCTCCGTCCGGTGATCGCTGCACTGCCACAGCGATGCTGTCGGAAGAATTCCAGCCTTGGCTGACCGATCACGTGCTGCGAGGTAAGGTCGTGCTCCCTGGTTCGGCCTACGTCGAGCTAGCTATGGCGTTGGGCGAGTGTGTCGGCGCAGCGCGAGTGGCAGAGCTGGTTCAATTAGTTCCTCTTGAGGTGCCATCGCAAGGTTCTGCACTGCATCTGGAGCTAGTGCGCGACGGGGTAAGTTGGAGATTCTATGCGCACGCCCGCCCTAAGGGGAGTGACTGCTCGTGGGTTCTGCACGCCGAAGGACGTCTCGAAGTTTCACACGAGTTGCCGAAGACGATGATTGACGAGGCCGGTGCAGTAGTACTTTCGGTCGATGAGCTCTACCCGCTGCTGGCGGAACATGGGTTCGGCTACGGCGTGAGTTTCCAGTGCGTGCGGCAGCTCTGGCAGGTCGGCGAAGGATTGCTGGTAGAACTGGAGCTACCTCAATCAGTCAATCCCGAAGGTTTCAAGATCCATCCAGCGCTGCTTGATGCTGCCATGCATGGTTCAGCATTAACTGATGGGGGAGACGACCAGTCGCTGCCCTTCCTATGGCGTGGTGTTCAAGTGGTTGGCCCGGTGGGACGGACATTACGCTGCAATATCGCACACGCTGACGGCACGATGTCGATCGAAGGCTACAGCGACGATGGACGATGTGTGCTCCAGGTCGAGGCTGTCGTCACTCGCCCGGTGCCTGCTGGGCAGTCGTCGTTGTGTGCCCTGCGCTGGGTGCCTGCCACTACCGGGGAAGCTGGGGCTGAACAGCCAGTCGTTGAACTGCCGGTGCCACCCTCCGATGCTGGTTCTTTGGTCGAGCGCACTTACCAGGCTGTTCATGGAACCCTTGCCTTGGTGCAGGCGGCAGCTGGGCAGGGCGACCAGATGGTCTTGGTCTGCCATGGTGCCATGATGGTTCGCGATGATGAGGAGGTAGATCCGGCTGCTGCAGCTGCTTGGGGTGTGGTAAGAGCTGCCCAAGCGGAACATCCCGGTCTCTTCACCCTCATCGACTCGCCCTGTGACGTTGCTCTTAGCCAAGTTCTTGGATTCAGCTATGAAGAGATAGCGATACGTGGGGAAGAAGTCCTGATTCCCGAGCTGGTAGCTACACATACCAGTACGAATACTGAGGCGCGGGTGACCGGTCCCGTGCTGGTCACCGGTGCTACTGGCCATCTTGGAGGCCCGCTGCTTAAGCACTTGGCACGGGCACATCATGTCCGTCACATGCAGCTACTGGTGCGCTCGGAGACGATGAATCCCGATGCCGCGGCCGTTGTGGAGCTTCTACGGTCCGAAGGGGTAAAAATTGAGGTCGCCAAGGTAGATATTACTGATGTAGAAGAGGTGGCTCGAGCGTTGGCTGCATTCTCATCATTGCCGCGCACCGTTGTGCATGCGGCCGGCACCATGGACAATGCGCTACTGGGGCAGTTGTCAGACGAACAAGTTGACAAGGTGCTGGCGCCTAAGGTCAAAGGAGCGATGGCACTCCACGAGGCCACGCTGGGCCTTGAGATCGACGATTTCATCTGCTATTCATCTATTGGTGGCATGCTGCTGCCGGCTGGGCAGGCCAATTATGCAGCCGCCAATACTTTCTTGGACGCCTTCGCGGCTTGGCGTCGGCAGCAAGGCCTCCCGGCTCGTTCGATTGTTTGGGGTCTATGGGAGGGAACAAGTGGCGAGGGCTCGCCACTTAGTCACGTCGACTTGAAGCGCATGATCCGCTCCGGAGTCCGGCCACTGAGCATGTCTGCTGGCCTGGGACTATTCGACTTGGCAGTGGCCCATGAAGAAGCCGTCCTTGTCGCTGTCGATCTCGATTGGGACGCGGCACGCGCTGCCGCTCACGTCCCGGCCGTAGTCGCGAACCCGACTCGGAAGGAGGCACGGCACGTCGCGGCAGCTGCCTTGGCGCCTGCGCAGTCGGTTGGGAAACGACTGGCCCAGCTTCGCGGGGAGGCTCGTCGCGAAGCACTAGAGGATTTGATACGTGACCAGACAGCCATCGTGCTGGGCCTTGGATCTGGGCAGGATGTGCCTTTCGACCGAGGGTTCACCGAGATGGGGATTGATTCACTTGGGGCTGTTGAGCTCCGCAATCGCATCCAGTCGCAGGTGGGGCATGCTCTGCCCGCAACCATGATCTACGACCTGCCGACCGTGTTGGAACTTACCGATCACCTCGCCGAGCTTTTGGGAGCCGACGGCCAGCCTGCGCAGAAGTCTGCTCATATGGCACCACATGAGGAAAGACCCAAGCCCGTTGAAGACTTCGAATCTATGGATGCCGAGGCCTTGATTGCTGCCGCTATGGAGGGACATAAGCTATCCCGGAAAGGACCCGATGATGCCTGACACCGATGAGCTTGTTGTCGCACTGAGAAAAACCTTGCAGGAAAACGCTCAGTTGTGGGAGAATAATCGGGCGCTGCAACTTGCGGCTGAGGGCCGAGATGCTCATGAGCATGAACCCATTGCGATCGTAGGCATGGCCTGTCGATTTCCGGGTGACGTCCGAAGTGCGGATGACCTGTGGTCGATGGTGAGTTCGACGGCCGACGGGATCACTGAGGTTCCCCTTCAACGCGGGTGGGACTCAGCCCTATTTGAGGGTGAGAAACCAAGTTCGACGACACGTTACGGGGGCTGGCTCCACGACGCGGACGAGTTCGACCCAGAATTTTTCGGTATTTCTCCGCGAGAAGCTTTGGCCATGGATCCCCAGCAGCGTCTCTTCCTCGAAACCACGTGGCGATCCCTTGAGGACGCTGGCATCGACCCACGCTCGTTGAAGGGCAGTCGTACGGGGGTCTGGGGCGGCGTTATGTATCACGATTATGCCGGCAGTCAGGCGGGTAGTTTCCTGTCAGGACGGGTCAGCTATACGCTCGGCCTTGATGGTCCAGCAATCAGCGTTGACACGGCGTGTTCATCCTCGCTGGTCGCCGTACACCTAGCATGTCAGTCCCTTAGGAGGCGAGAGACAAGCTTGGCTATTGCCGGTGGTGCAACCGTTATGTCCACCCCATCCATGCTCGTCTATTTCTCGACCCAGGGCGGTCTTGCGCCCGATGGCCGGTGCAAGGCCTACTCCGAAAGTGCCGATGGCACAGGTTGGGGTGAGGGAGTGGGTGTGCTCGTACTTGAAAGGCTGAGCGATGCTCGGCGGCTGGGGCACCACGTATGGGCCTTGGTATGCGGATCGGCGACAAATTCTGATGGCGCGTCAAGTTCGATGACCACACCGAACGGCCCTGCGCAGCAGCGAGTAATCTCTGCGGCTCTCGATGACGCGGGCTTCCCGGCCAGCAGCGTCGACCTGCTGGAGGGTCACGGCACTGGGACGAGACTGGGTGATCCGATCGAAATTCAGGCGTTGCTGGCCACCTATGGTCGTGACCGGGATTCAGGTCGACCTGCTTGGCTGGGGTCTGTGAAGTCCAATATCGGCCATACCCAGGCCGCCGCTGGTGTGGCGGGCGTGATCAAGGCCGTTCAAGCAATGCGCTATATGCAGATCCCGCCAACCCTCCATGTGGGGATGGTGAGTCGTCAGGTGGACTGGGCGGTGGGCGGAGTGCAGGTAGCGGACCGGTTGGAACCTTGGCCACGAGGTGATAATCCCCGTCGCGCCGCAGTTTCTTCCTTCGGGCTGTCTGGCACGAACGCCCACCTTGTCCTTGAGGAAGCACCACAGGATCTGATGGTGCCTCTGGAACCGTCCTCGAAATCACCGGACCACGTCGTCACACTGATCTTGTCGGCCGCGACCAAGGAGTTACTTGCTGAGCTGCAAGCATCGATTGGGAGTCGGACTGCGCTCGGGGATCATGACCAAGTGGCGGCCGTTTTGGCTACACGCGCCGCGCTCCCGGAGCGGGCAGTTGTGATCTGCCCACCGGGTTTTGAAGGTGGGATACTCCCGGCCCCCATAGCCCAGGGGACAGTAGGTACTTCCAAGCAGCTTGGTCTAGTCTTGGGCGACGATATCGACTGGTGGCTTACCGCGGGACGGTCGCTATGGTCGCAGCAGGCCTTTCGTCTCATAGTTGATCAAGTCGTCCAGCAACTCGGTTCGTTAGCCGAAGGAGTGCCTGGGTGTCTTGCCCAGGCGGAAGAAGATTGCGTGGCTTCCCCGAGTATTTTGATGCTGGTTGTTGCCTGCGGAATCTCAGGGCTGCTCGAGCGGTGGGGGGTGGCGACCACACAGGTGAGGGGTGAGGGACACTCTCGAATGGCTGCTGCTTATCTGTCGGGACAGCTACGCCTCGAGGACATCACTGATGGCGCCATGGATTTTACTGACATACCTGTCCGAAACGGTGCACAGATCTGGTTTGTTCTGGCCGGGGCTGCGGAGCCATCCACTGGAACGGCCTTTATGCTGGAAAGCGATGCCCCCCTCGAAGCCGGGCTTCATGACTTGCTGGCGAAGGCATGGTGTGCCGGTCTGGAAGTTGATTGGATGGCAGTGGTGGGCCGAAGCCGTTGGCCAGCAGTCGCTGTGCCTGGCTCCCCCATGTGCTGTCGCAAGTTGTGGATGACAGACCCACCTGGGGTTCCGGAGGAACTGGGCCAGGACAGTTTCGGGCACCCGTTGTTACCATGCCGGAGCGGTGCTCCATCTGGCATGCTCGTCTATACCGGCCGGGTGAACCAACGCTGGCCCCTGTGGTGTGGTGATCACCGAGTTTCAGGAAAACCGCTTCTTCCCGGCGCCGCCATGGTTGAGATGGCGCTGGCGGTAGGGCGGGAAGTTGGTCTTTCTGGCATCGATGAATTGGTGATCCACTCACCGGTTGAGCTGGGCAGTGAATGGACGCGACTACGGTTGGAGGTTTATCCAGTAGACAGGCATCGGCACCGTGACTTTAGTCTGTGGACTAGCCAGGATGGTTCAACATGGCATGAGCGGGCGACCGGTCGGCTTGTGGAAAAGGTGACACTCGCGCCCGGTCATGAGCCCGCTCCCAGCGATGCGCAGGAGATGGAGCAGGGCGCGTTCTACGAGATGCTCGCCGAGCGAGGACTGCAGTACGGTCCATCTTTCCAAGCCCTTGAGGGCGCGGTTTCAGATGGTTCCCGTGTCTGGGCACAACTGCGTCTGCCTGATGGGGTTGATCCCTCCGGATACCTGCTGCATCCCACCCTGCTGGATGCGGCCTTCCACGCGCTGTCTCTGCGGGATGGGAGCGAATCGGTGGTGCCATTCTCATGGGCACAGGCTGAGATCGTGCATTCTGCGGTGGCAGTACAGGCAATGCTCTCTATCGACGAACAGGGCGACGCTTCTGTAGTCCTGGCCGATGAACAAGGTCGTCTTTGTGCTCGGGTGGGGCGGGTTAGTGGCCGGCCGCTCAGCTCGGTAAGAACGCAGTCGGTGTGGATGACTCGGTGGCGGATGGTTCCCCCGACTGCTTCTGCAGTGGAAAACCCGGATGTTCCGGTGGTGGTGGCCACCACTGATGACCCGCTAGGTTCGGTGATGCCGGTCGTGCGTTCGGCGGTGCTGGAAGGCAACCCGCTTATCGTCGTTACCAGCGGCGCTTGGCATGTGGAAGCCGGAGATACGGTCGATCCACGGATGACTGCCGTCTGGGGGCTGGTGCGGAGCGCCGAGGCGGAGGCGCCTGGAACGTTCACACTGGTTGACGTTGCATCTGGTGACTCCCCCGACCTTGTTAGATCAGCGGGAATCCAATCACGGGAGGCAGCGCTCAGGGGCGGCGCAGCATTCGTCCCCGAGCTGGTAGAGGTAGCGGGTGGGCAGGAACTACCGGTGCGTGGAACGATCCTGATCACCGGAGGGACAGGGAGCCTCGGAGCTGTGCTGGCCCGCCACCTGGCGGGTATCAGTACGGTTACCTCCCTCGTGCTGGTTTCCCGTAGTGGTGCGGCCGCCGAGGGTTGTGACACGCTTCTGGCGGACCTGCGAGAACTCGGAATCACGGCCCAGGCTGTCTCCTGTGATGTTGCCAACGCTACCGCGCTCGCGGAAGTCCTGGGGCGACACCAACCAGACCTTGTCATTCACGCTGCCGGCTCCTTGGCGGACGTTAGCGTCACTGGTTTGGACCAGGCAGGTCTCGAGCTCACCCTCGGTAAGGCCTGGGCAGCCGAGCACCTCGATCGGTTGCTTCCCGATGACGTGCCGTTAGTTGTCCTGTCATCAGTAGCCGGACTGGTCGGTTCGAGCGGCCAAGCCAACTACGCAGCAGCCAATGCTTGGTGCGATGGGATAGTGATGCGCCGGGTTCTCAGAGGCGCTGCCGGTCTCAGCCTGCAACTCGGGCCATGGCGTTCCGGCATGATGCTACGGCTCACCCCTAGGGTGATTGAGGCGATGGAAGCATCCGGTATCCCGTTGCTCGATGCGGAGGAGGGGCTTTCTCTTGTCAACACGGCTCTGCGTTGTCATGGCCCTGTCCTGGCCCCGATCCGGGTCGACCGAAAGGCGTTGTCCGCACGTCCGACCGTAGCACCAGTGCTCGAAAGTCTCGTGCAGCCCCAAGTCGCCTCGGAGCCGGTCCTGCGAGATGTGTCCGTTGACGTTCCTGCCCACCTTACTGCCGACCAAGTGCTGACTGGAATACGGGAGTGTGTGGCGCAGGTACTCGGTTTCCGTTCTGCCGATGAGGTCGATCCACACAGGGCTTTTGACCTGCAAGGGGTCGATTCGGTCACTGCCGTCGAACTGCGCAGTGCTGTGAACAAGCAGTTCGGTGTGCGACTCCCCGCTACGTTGGTGTTCGACCACCCGACCGTCGCCGATGTGGCTAGCAGGGTTTGCGCCGAGCTCGGAATGACTGAGCAGATGGACCGACCGGCCCATTTGCCGGAGAATGTCGTTGCGCAGGATGATCCGGTCGTCATTGTAGGCATGGGATGCCATTTTCCTGGAGGCGTTGATTCTCCGGATGACCTGTGGGAGATGGTGGCAGAGGAACGTGACGTCATAGGTCCTTTCCCCACCGATCGTGGCTGGGATCCAGAGGTTTACCATCCTGACGGGATACCTGGGACCTCTGCCACACGTCAGGGCGGTTTCCTCCTCGGTGCGGCCCATTTTGATGCGGACTTCTTCGCGATGAGTCCCCGGGAAGCGTTGGACTGTGACCCTCAGCAGCGCCTCCTACTTCAGACGACTTGGGAGGCACTTGAGCACGCCGGCATCCAACCAGCTGGGCTGAGAGGGTCACGCACCGCTGTCTATGCCGGTGTGATGTACCACGACTACGCGGCTGGTAGCGCTGCCAGCATGCTTTCGGGACGGATTTCGTATGTGTTTGGTCTCGAGGGACCATGTGTATCTGTTGATACCGCCTGTTCTTCCTCGCTGGTGACTCTACATTTGGCTGTGGATGCGTTGCGTGCCGGGGAGTGTGAAATTGCGCTGGCTGGTGGGGTGACTGTCATGAGTACTCCGCAGACTTTCATCCAAATGACGGAGCAAGGCGGTCTGTCCCCAGATGGCAGGTGTCGGGCCTTCGGTGCTGATGCCGATGGGACAGGTTGGTCGGAGGGCGTCGGTGTCCTAGTGCTTGAACGCTTATCGTCCGCACGTGCCCGGAGACATCGCGTGCTTGCTGTGGTGCGGGGCAGCGCCGTGAACTCCGACGGCGCTTCGAATGGATTCGCTGCGCCCAGCGGGCCAGCCCAACAAAAGGTCATTCATGAGGCTCTCGCCCGAGCTGGTCTCGGCCCTGCCGATGTCTCGCTGATCGAAGGGCATGGCACCGCCACCCGGCTGGGTGATCCCATTGAGATACAGGCTTTGCTGTCCACCTACGGTACTGGGCGGGCTTCCGATGACCCAGCTTGGCTGGGGTCGATCAAATCAAACATGGGGCATACCCAGGCGGCGGCTGGTGTGGCTGGCGTTATTAAGGCCGTCCAGTCGATGCAGCGTGGAATCCAGCCCAGATCGCTGGGTTGCGAAACCCCGTCCTCGCATGTCGATTGGACAGCTGGAGCAGTACGATTGCTCGACAGCGCTCGGCCTTGGCCGCCCGGTGTGCGGCGTGCGGCCGTTTCGTCTTTCGGTATCTCGGGAACAAATGCCCATGTCGTGCTGGAGCAGGCGCCAGCGGCCGATGCCCCTGCGCCAACCGGAGCGCCAGCGGAATTGGTGGTGCCGCTTTCGGCGCGGACGTTGGAGCAGCTGCGCCGTCTGGCGAAAGATCTGGTCAAGAGTGTGGCTAGGGTCAGCGCGCCGGCGGTTGCTCGGGCCATGCTGGCACGAACAGCTTTTGACCAACGTGTTGCGGTCGTGGGGAGTCCGGGCGAGCTTGCTGAGTTGCTGTCAGCTATTGCTGATGGTAGCCATGAAACTGGCACCGTATTGTGTGGCGGATGCGTCTCGGATGGTCTGCTGGCTCTGGCTCGGCGTTGGTGCAGGGGTGAAGAAGTTGCATGGCCAGCTGAACTGACTGCAGACGATTTGCCAGCTGAATGGGTGCCGGCCTATCCCTTCGCAGAGAATGTTTACTGGCGTCTTCCTGAGGGTTTTCCTGGGCGGCGGCTGGACCATCCAATTTTGAGCAGCGCAATCGATCTCCCTTCAGGTGAGGTATTGGTGGTCGGAAGCTTGAGTGCGCGAGTTCCTGCGTGGGTCGCCGATCATGTCATTGAAGGGCAGGTGCTCTATCCGGGAGCCGGTTTGATCGATTTGGCATTGACCGTGGGCAGGGTGTTGGATGCGCCTGTACTGCAGGAGCTGGTTATCGGAGATCCGCTGTTTCTGGGTGATCATACGACTCACCTTCAGGTCAGGGTGGGGGCCGAGGCCACTAACGGACGCACAATCGAAATCTGGTCGCAGGATGCTGCTAGTGAATGGCACAAACATGCCACTGGTGTGCTCGCGATAGATTCGCCGGTAACGTACGATTCGCTGCTAGAATGGCCACCTGCTGGGGCTCAGATGATCGATGCCGAACGACCTTATGAAGAGTTGGATAGGCTCGGATATCATTACGGTCCGGCATTCCGTGCATTCGCTCGTGGCTGGTCGTTGGGGAGAACTCGGTGGGCGGAGGTTGAGCTACCATCCATAGCGGCGACGCTTGGGTGCACCGTCCCTCCGGCGCTGCTCGATGCGGCGATGCACGTAGCTATTCTCAATCTCTCCGATCGTAGGTCTGACTCTGGGCCTTTGGTGCCCTTTGTCTGGAATGAGGTCAGAGTTCATGCCCCGGTGCCCAACAGGGTTCGTGTCAGGGTGACCGAAGGGTCTTCGGCGGACAGTTTGGGGCTCTTGGTCGCCGATGGCGCCGGGCGTCCCGTGCTGAGTGTCGGATCGCTGCTCTCTCGGCCTTTGCAGGATCACGCTAGCGTCACTCAGCCAGTCGCTGACGCTCTTTTCTCTGTTGAGTGGACTCCGTGGAGGGGCGAGGTTGAGGCGTGGAATAACGGCATCCGAGTGATTGACTGCCGTGTGCTGGAAGTATCGGACGAAGCGTCACAGATTGAGCGCGCCAATCAACTGCTCGTGCGGCTCTTGCGCGAACTTCAGGAGGCCAAAGAGGAACAGGTCGTGGTTGTAACCAGCCGGGCTTTTTCGCTGCGCGAGGGAGAACAACCGGAGCCGGCGCATGCGGCGGTCTGGGGCCTGTGTCGTGCAGCCGAGGCTGAACAACCCGGCACGGTGCGGCTTGTTGACCTGCCACCGGGTGTACCGCTTGAGTCCTGCGGTCTTATTCCTTTAGCGGAAGCAGCTTGGGCCGAGGGTCAGTGGTGGACGCCCATCCTCGCTGCTTCGACGGCACAACCCTGCGACCCGCCAAGTTTGGCCGGTGGGCCGGTCCTGGTCACTGGCGGGACTGGGGCAATCGGTGCTGTTCTGGCCGAGCATCTGGTTGAGCGGTATGGGGTCACGGAGCTCGTCCTAGCGTCTCGGCGTGGGCCAGCGGCGCCGGGAGCCGCCGAGACCGTGGCCGCTCTGGCGGCCAAGGGAGCCCAAGCGCAAACGGTGGCTGTTGACCTCACCGATGAACAACAAGTGCGGTGGCTCGTCGACGAGCACCAACCGGTTGCCGTGGTGCATTGCGCGGGCATCGCAGGCAGTCAGTTGATGAGCGAGCTGAGTGAGGAATCGCTCACTCGCGTGCTGGACGCCAAAGCGCGTTCGGCCTGGTTGCTGCACGAGGCGACTCGGGACCGGGAGTTGACAGCTTTCGTGGTGATCAGCTCAGCTGGCGGATTGGTGATGGCAGCCGGTCAGGGGGCTTACGCTGCGGCGAATGTCTTCTGCGACTCTCTTGTCCAGCTGCGTCGATCCCAGGGACTCCCAGCCACTGCGCTGGCCTACGGGTTGTGGGATCTCGGACATGGCATGAGCGCTCAACTTACTGACATGGACCGGTTGCGACTCGTCACTTCGGGTACTCCAGCTTTGTCGGTCGATATGGCACTTGCCCTTTTCGACGCTGGTCTTGCGTCTCCTAGGGCTGAGCTGGTGCCGCTGCTGGTGGATCGCGAAGTGCTGCAGCAGCGGGCTGCTTCGGGTGCATCAGTCAACCATCTTCTGAGTACACTTTTGCCGACGCCTTCACAACCGGCTAGCCCGGCGATTCCTGCTTCCACCGCCACTCTGAGCGAGCATTTGGCCGGCCTTCCTCTGCCGTCCCGGCGTCGGGCCCTCGCTGATCTCGTAGGTATGGTGGCCGCGACGGTACTGAGGCTTCCTGGGGCCGTCGTAGTCAGCCCTACCCGTCCCTTCGACGAGATGGGTTTCGATTCGCTTTCTGCTGTGGAATTGCGTAACGAGTTGGGTAAGGAATTGGGTCTTCGGCTGCCTGCAACGTTGGTCTTCGATCACCCCACTGTAAATCACATGGTGGGATACTTGCTGGAGGAGATGGGCTTGCTTCATGAGGACGAACCTGCTCCGTTTCTCAGCGTTGCACCTGACCTGTCCAGCGGCACCTTAACCGATGAACTGGATGAGGACCTGGCAACTGCAGACCTGGATGAGCTTTTGAGCATCCTGGATGACGAACTCGATCCCCCTACGTCTACTGCCGACTGAAATGGGGTGGGAGTGGGGGTGGTAAGGGTGGAGTCAATGGGAGTTTGTTCCTATATTTATCATCTAAAAGCTGAATGCCAAAAACCAATAAATGCGAAAGAGTCGATGTGGACACAGAGGAACGCTTGATTCGATACCTAAAAGAGCTCACCAGTAAACTCCGGGCCACCAAGGATCGACTAGCAATAGCGGAGCAGAAAGCAGCTCGGGAGGCAGAGGATGAGCCAGTTGCCATTGTTGGCATGGCTTCCCCGGGGGAGTTGACTCCGCACAGACTCTATGGGAGTTGGTCCGCGACGGTGTTGACGCCATTGGTCCCCTCCCCGACGATCGGGGCTGGGACCTGAGCGTCTTCGATTCAGCGGGAGGGTCTGGCCGGTCTTACGCCACATCTGGCGGGTTTTTGCGTGGCGTGAGTCAGTTCGATCCCCAGTTTTTCGGGATCAGCCCCCTAGACGCGCTCAGCATGGATCCTCAAGAGCGGTTACTCCTGGTCGAGACTTGGCGAGCTTTGGAGAATGCCGGCGTTACCCCATCATCCTTGCGTGGTTCCCGTACCGGGGTGTGGATTGGGGCGATGTATCACGATTACGGTTACGGGCACGACCCTGCGACCGCCAGTGGCGGATGCATTATTGCAGGCAGGATCTCCTACCATTTCGACTTGCATGGGCCTTCGATGACGGTGGATACGGCGTGTTCG
>ERZ773077.137-NODE-137-length-53719-cov-8.609813_pt1 | contig 53719 bp, 48 predicted proteins | sample MGYA00580612_ERZ773077 | MGnify/ENA primary metagenome ERZ773077 (study PRJEB29015, sample SAMEA2737971) | human oral metagenome | biome: human oral; feature: human-associated habitat; material: dental | place: China | collected 2021 ...
CGGCGCAGGCGGGGTTGTCGCGCAGGCGTTGGATGGCGTGGCTGGTTTCCTGCCAGGTTTGTTGCAGTTTGATTAGGTTGTCAGAAATAAGGTGCGTTTGCCCGTCGCGGATGATTAACGTGTTCTCATCAGTTAACGTACCGATTTCAAAGACATTGTGATGAAGCTGTTGTTGATAGAATAAATTGATAATATCGGCAACATCTTGTTTCCTAACTTGGATAACAGCACCCAACTCTTCATTAAATAATGTGCGGGCAATGGTTTCTTGCCATTCAGCCAACGCTTTTACCTCTTCAGTCCGCAATGATTGAGACAGAGCGGTATGGTTGGTAATAAATGTTTGTGCAAGCAATAAATTTAAATCTATATCCAAGCCGCAACGTGCCGCAAACGCCATTTCCGCTAACGTAGCAAACAGGCCGCCGTCGCTGCGGTCGTGGTAGGCCAACAGTTTGTCTTCGGCCACCAGCTTCTGCATCACATCGTAAAACGCTTTCAGACGGCCTATATTGATGTCGGGCGCTTCGCCGCCGGTTTCGTTGTACACCTGCGCCAGCGCCGAGCCGCCCATGCGTGCTTTGCCAAAGCCCAAATCGACAAACAGCAATACGCTGTCGGCCACGTTTTTCAATTCGGGGGTAACGGTTTTGCGTACGTCGGCCACCGGCGCGAAGCCGGTAATCACCAGCGATAGCGGCGAAGTTACGGATTTTTGTTCGCCGTTTTCCTGCCACACGGTTTTCATCGACAGCGAGTCTTTGCCCACGGGAATGCTGATGCCCAAGTCTTGGCAGGTTTCGGATACGGCCTGCACGGTGCGGTAGAGTTTTTCGTCTTCGCCCGCGTTGCCGCAGGCGGCCATCCAGTTGGCGGAGAGTTTGATGTTGCCGATGTCGCCGATGTTCACCGCCGCCAGATTGGTGATGGCTTCGCCGATGCACATTCTGCCCGAGGCGGGTGCGTCAAACAGGGCAACGGCGGGTTTTTCGCCCATTGCCATCGCTTCGCCGCGATAGGTATCGAAGCCCATCATGGTTACGGCGCAGTCGGCCACCGGCGTTTGGTAGCGGCCGACCATCTGGTCGCGGGCGGTCAGGCCGCCGACGCTGCGATCGCCGATGGTAATCAGGAAGTTTTTAGCGGCCACGGCAGGCAGGCGCAACACGCGGTAGGCGGCTTCTTTCAGGTCGATTTGGCTGCCTGAAAATGCTTTTTCAGACGGCCTTACGGTCTCATCGCGGCGGGTGGTTTTGGGCGGTTTTCCGAGCAATACGTTGAGCGGCAGATCGACGGGATTGTCGCCGTACAAATCGTCGCGCACCTGCAAGTGGCCGTCGTCGGTAGCCGTACCGACTACGGCAAACGGACAGCGTTCGCGCTCGCACAGAGCAGAGAAGGTGTCGAGATTTTCCGGCAACACGGACAACACATAACGCTCCTGCGCTTCGTTGCACCAGATTTGCAGCGGGGTTAAGCCGTGTTCTTCCAGCGGCACGTCGCGCAGCTTAAACACCGCGCCGCGCCCTGCGTCGTTCACCAATTCGGGGAAGGCGTTGGACAAGCCGCCCGCGCCTACGTCGTGAATGGCGATAATCGGATTGGCGTCGCCCAGCTGCCAGCAGCGGTCGATCACTTCCTGCGCGCGGCGTTCGATTTCGGGGTTGCCGCGCTGTACCGAGTTGAAATCCAAGCTGGAATCGTTGCTGCCGGTGTCCATCGAAGATGCCGCGCCGCCGCCCAAGCCAATCAGCATCCCCGGGCCGCCGAGTTGGATTAACAACGCGCCTTCGGGGATTTCGTTTTTATGCGTCTGCTGCGCTTGGATATTGCCCAAGCCGCCGGCAATCATAATCGGCTTGTGGTAGCCGCGCATTTGGCCGTCAAACTCCTGCTCGAAGGTGCGGAAATAGCCCAGCAAATTCGGGCGGCCGAATTCGTTGTTAAACGCCGCGCCGCCGATGGGGCCGTCGATCATAATATCCAGCGCGGAAGCCAGATGGCCGGGCTTGCCGTAGGGCTGCTCCCACGGCTGCGCAAAGCCCGGGATATTGAGGTTGGACACGGTAAAGCCGGTCAAACCCGCTTTCGGCCGCGCGCCGCGACCGGTTGCGCCCTCGTCGCGGATTTCGCCGCCCGCGCCGGTGGCCGCGCCCGCAAAGGGGGCGATGGCGGTGGGATGGTTGTGGGTTTCCACTTTCATCAGAATGTGCGTGTCTTCTTCGGCGAAACGGTAGCCCTGATTTTCCGCCGCGTGCGGATAAAAACGCTTGATTTTCGCGCCCTCGATAATCGACGCATTGTCTTTATAGGCCACCACCGTGCCCTCGGGATGCGCCTCGTGGGTGTCGCGGATCATGCGGAACAAGGATTTCTCCTGCGCCTGCCCGTTTAACACAAAATCGGCGTTGAAAATCTTGTGGCGGCAATGCTCCGAGTTCGCCTGCGCAAACATCATCAGTTCCACGTCCGACGGATTGCGGTTTAACGCGCGATAGTTTTCCACCAGATAATCAATCTCGTCGGGCGAGAGCGCCAAGCCCAGCTCGGTATTGGCTTTGACCAGCGCATCGCGGCCGCCGCCCAATACGTTTACCGTAGAAAAAGTCTGCGCCTCGGGATGGGCAAACAGCTTTTCGGCAGCCTGAAAATCGGGCAATACCGACTCGGTCATGCGGTCGTGCAGCAGCGACGCCCACGCGCGTTTTTCGTCGTCGTTCAGACGGCCTGACACCCACACCGCCATGCCGCGCTCGATGCGGGTAATTTGCGAGAGGCCGCAGTTGTGCGCGATGTCGGTGGCTTTCGACGCCCACGGCGACACCGTGCCCAAACGCGGCGTAACCAAAAAGAGATTGAGGCCGTCTGAAACCTCCGGCTCGGCCACGCTTTGCGCGTCAACCAAGGCTTCGAGTTTCGCCGCATCATCCGCCGCCAAAGGCGCGTCGGACCCGGCAAAATACCAAAATTCGCTGGACAACTGAGCCGCAGGCAAACCCAGCGCAGCGGCCTTTTGCAGCAGTTTTTCAACACGGAAATCGGAAAGGGCGCGGGTGCCGCGCAGGGGGAGGACGACGGACATGGGTGGATTTTCTCTCGGAAAAAAGACAGGAAAAAAGAAGGCGCGATTATACGCAAAACGCTTGCCGGCCGCGCCGCTTTTTCGCCGCCGCTGGCGGAGTTTTCTGGCTGCTTTGTGTGCCGGTTCGGCGGTTTCAGGCTGCTTTGGGATTCGGGACGGCGGAAAAACGGCTGCAGGCAGCCTGAAAACTTTTCAGGCTGCCTGCACCGTCTGCCGGTTTGGTTCAGCCCGACATCGCCACGCCCTGATAGCCGGCGTACAGGCCGAGGGCGAGCAGCATGGCGGCGATGGCGTGGTTGAAGATGCGCTGCGGCAGGCGGTGGCGGATGTGGTTGCCGACATACATAAATCCGAGCGACACCACAATCACGCTGGCCAGCAGCAGCCAGCTTTTGCGGTCGAACGCGGAAATCACGGGAAACAGCAGCACGATTTGGATAAGCTTGGTAATCAGGATGCTGATGTTGTTCACCATCACCATTTCGGTTTTGTTGCGGTCGGTGCCCAAGAGATAAATCATCAGAAAGGCGACGATGGCGTTGGTGGCGCCGCCGACGATGCCGGCTACGAAGCCGAAAACGGCCATAGTGGTGCGGTCGGTTTTAAAGCGGATGCGAAAACGGCTGTATTGGGTGAACACGTAAAACAGCAGGGTGATGCACAGGAAGATTTTCAGGCTGCCTTCGGGCAGAAAGAGCAGCAGGCCGATGCCGATCAGGCCGCCGATAAAGCTGCTGGCAAACAGCGGGAAAAAGGCGCGGCCGTAGGTGATGAGGTTGTGTTTGAAGCCTTCGCCGGTGCGCAGCATCATAATGTTGATTACCAGGCAGGGCACCACCACCATGGCAACGGCGGTTTTGAGCGGGTAAAAACCGGCAATCACGGCGGTGCCGACGATGGGGTAGCCAAAGCCGGTGATGCCGTGCAGCAGGGCGCCGGTTACGAAAAAGAAAACGATAATCCAGTCGTTGGGCGTCCAATCCATGATGTGCGTTCCTGTGTGTGTGTTTTTGTAAAGGGCGGCAGTATAAGTGCGGCGGCGCGACAAAATTAGACTGTTTGTCTATATGGTTTAGAACGGCCGTTTGAAGCCGAAAAGGCAGCCTGAAAAGTTTTCAGGCTGCCTTTTTGGGGGGGATGGCGGCGGGTTACCAGTCGCCGCGTTTGAGTTTGTCGATCTGGCGGCGGTCGCGCTTGGTGGGACGGCCGTCGGGATAGGTGGCGCTGACGCGGGCGGCCTGGTCGAGCAGTTTCTGCGCTTCGCGCGCTTGGGCGACGGCTTCGTCTTCGCGGTAGAGCAGGCGCGCTTCGGGCGCGGGGCGGCGCTGGTGCTTGAGCGCGGCCACGGTGATGCGGTAGGGCAGGGAGTTGAGCGTGAGATCGATAACGTCGTTTACCGCGATGTTTTTGCTGTTTTTGACTTTGGCGCCGTTTACCAGCACGCGGCCCAGCTCGATGTGCTTTTGCGCCAGCGCGCGGGTTTTGAAAAAACGTGCCGCCCACAGCCATTTGTCGAGCCGCATGGCGGGCGTGTCGGAAGATGCTGCCATGATGTTGTCCTTTAAGAATAATGCTGCGCCAAGGCAGCCTGAAACCAAAAAACGCTGCGGCGGATTGTAGCCTATTTGCGCCGGTGCCGTTTGATGCCGCGCAGTACGGCGCCGGCGCAAATGAGCTACAATCCGCGCTGCCCGAAATCTCTTGCAAGAAGCAAAACCATGCGTGCTTTCCTAAACCGTTGTCTGGCCTGGCTGATTGATCACGGCCTGTATTTTTTCGTCGCCTTCATCACCGGCATCCGGCCGAAGTTTGAGGGCGCTTTGGATTTTACGCCGGAGAAAAAAGTGTATTTCGCCAACCACGGCAGCCACGGCGACTTTGTGATGGTGTGGATTTCGCTGCCCAAGCGCTGGCGCCGGCTGGCGCGGCCGGTGGCGGGGGCGGACTACTGGCTCACCAACCGCTTCAAGCGCTTTATTATCAACAATGTGTTCAACGGCCTGCTGATTATGCGCAACGGCAGCGACCCCAAGGCGATTACCGCGCAGATGGGCGCGGCGCTGGATCAAGGCTCGTCGCTGATTATCTTCCCCGAAGGCACGCGCAATACCGACGACGACGTGCTGCTGCTGCCCTTTAAAAGCGGCATCTACCATCTGGCGCGGGAAAACCCCGACGTCGGCTTTATCCCGATTTGGATCGACAACATCAACCGCGTACTGCCCAAAGGCAAGCTGCTGCCGGTGCCGCTGGTGTGCGAAGTGAACATCGGCGAGGAAATGCAGCTGCTGCCGGGCGAAGACAAAGAAGCCTTTCTCGAACGTACCCGCAACGCGCTGCTGGATTTGGCGCCCGCCGGCAAACGCCAGGCCTACCGGCAGCCTGAAAACCGTGCCGCCGCCACCGCAAAGGAATCCGCATGAATCCGCATCCCGCTACCCTGCCCGTGCAGGCAGGCATTGTGTTTCTGGGCATTTTCGCCACGCTGGCGGTGGCCGGCCTGATCGGCCAGATTCTCGAGCGCCGTTTTGCCAGCGACAGCCACAATCCCACCATCAGCAATCTGAACGCCCGCATTTATTCGTGGTGGGTAATGACCATCGTATTGTTGTTTGCCTTTTGGTTCGGCTATTGGGGCACCATCGTTTTGTTTCTGCTGATTTCCTTCGCCGCCCTGCGCGAATTTATGACGCTGGTGTACCGCCGCCGCAGCGACTACAACGCGATGGTCGCCTGCTTTTACGTGCTGCTGCCGCTGCAATACTGGTTTGTGCTGATCGACTGGTACAGCATGTTTACCATTCTGATTCCGGTGTACGCCTTTTTGATTCTGCCGATTATCGCCAGCCTGTCGGGCGATGCCGGCAACTTCTTCGAGCGTACCGCCAAAATCCAATGGGGCGCGATGATCACCATCTACTGCCTGTCACACGTGCCGGCGCTGATGACGCTGGAAATCCAAGGCTTCAGCGGCAGCAACATCCTGCTGCTGGTGTTTATGATTGCCGTAGTGCAGGCCAGCGACGTGCTGCAGTATGTGTGGGGCAAACTCTTCGGCCGCCGCCGCATCATGCCCAGCCTGTCACCCAACAAAACCGTGGTCGGCACCGTCGGCGGCATCAGCTGCGCCACGCTTTTGGCGGCGGCGCTGTATTGGATTACCCCGTTTTCGCCGTTTCAGGCTGCCTTGCTCGGTTTGCTTATCTGCCTGATGGGCTTTTTCGGCGGACTGGTGATGTCGGCGATCAAACGCAGTTTCGGCGTGAAAGACTGGGGGCGGATGATCCGCGGCCACGGCGGCATGCTCGATCGGGTGGACAGCATCTGTTTTGCCGCGCCGGTGTTTTTTCATCTGGTGCGCTATTTCTGGACGTAAAACCCGTGCCGCAAGCACAGCCAAACCGGCTTTCAGGCTGCCTGAAAGCCGGTTTGGCCGTCCGTTTGGCAGCCTGAAAAATTATGCCGGCGCCAAAAGCGTTTTTCAGGCTGCCAAGCCCTTACAAAGGATTACAGGAAAGAGTACAATAGGTGCCGTTTGGCCGCGCCGCGGCCGACATCTTCCAGCCATTTTGAATAACGATGACCGCAAAGCAGAGGTTCAGCCATCATGGACGAAAAACTCAATTTTTCTTATCTGTTCGGCTCCAATGCCCCCTACATCGAGGAATTGTACGAGAGCTTTTTGAGCGATCCCAATTCGGTTGATGAGCATTGGCAGCAGTATTTCCGCGAATTGGCCGCCCAGCCGGGCGCAGTGGCGCGCGATGTCGCCCACCGTCCGATTCAGGAATCTTTCGCCAATCTGGCCAAAAACCGTGCCACCGCAGCCGCAGCCGGCAGCATCGACGAAAGCATGCTGCAGAAACAAATCGGCGTGCTGCGCCTGATGTCCGCCTACCGCATCCAGGGTTCCGGCGCCGCCGATCTGGATCCGCTGAAACTGAAAAAACCCCGCCATACCGAAGGCCTCTCCCCCGAAGAACACGGGTTGGACAGCACCGATATGGCGGTTAAATTCAGCGTTGGCAGCCGCGATTTCGGAGGCGGCGAGACCAAGCTCACGCTGGCCGACATCCTGTCCCGGCTGAAAAAAACCTACTGCGGCCACATTGGTGTGGAATACATGCACATCAACAACCGCGAGGAGCGCCACTGGGTTCGCAACTATTTCGAACGCAACCAATCCACCCCCAGCTTCAGCAAAGAGGAAAAACGCTACATCCTGAAGCAGATTACCTCCGTCGAAACGCTGGAACGCTACCTGCACACCAAATATGTCGGCCAGAAACGCTTCGGCGTGGAAGGCGGCGAAAGCGCGATTGTCGGCCTGAACTACCTGATCCAGAATGCCGGCAAAGACGGCGTGGAAGAAGTCATCATCGGTATGGCGCACCGCGGCCGCCTGAACGTGCTGGTCAATACCTTGGGCAAAAAACCCGCCGACCTGTTCGCCGAATTTGAAGGCCGCGCGCCCATCAGCCTGCCCAGCGGCGACGTGAAATACCACATGGGCTTCAGTTCCGACATCGCCACCCCCAACGGCGCGATGCACGTTACGCTGGCGTTCAACCCCTCGCATCTGGAAATCGTCAATCCCGTGGTTGAAGGCTCCACCCGCGCCAAACAACGCCGCCGCGGCAGCGACGGCCGCGCCCAGGTTCTGCCGGTGCTGATTCACGGCGACTCCGCCTTTATCGGCTTGGGCGTGAACCAGGCAACTTTCAATATGTCGAAAACCCGCGGCTACACCACCGGCGGCACCATCCACCTGGTTATCAACAACCAGATCGGCTTTACCACTTCCGACACCCGCGACACCCGCTCCACCGTTTACTGCACCGACATCGCCAAAATGGTCGAAGCGCCGGTATTCCATGTGAACGGCGATGATCCGGAAGCTGTGTGCTACGTTGTTCAGGCTGCCTTGGAGTATCGCCGCCTGTTCAAAAAAGATGTGGTAATCGACGTAGTCTGCTACCGCAAACTCGGCCACAACGAGGGCGACGACCCGACCCTGACCCAGCCGCTGATGTACAAAGCCGTCGCCCAGCATCCCGGCGCACGCGCCATCTACGCCGAAAAACTGGCTGCCGAAGGTGTGGTCAGCACCGAAGAAGCCGAAGGCTACATCCAAGCCTACCGCAGCGCTTTGGACAAAGGCGAACACGTCGAACAAACCCGCCTGACCGACTACGCCAGCAAACACCGCGTAGATTGGAGCAAATACAAAGGCCAGGACTGGCGCGAAAAAGTAGAAAGCGGTCTTTCCCGCGCCGACATCGAACGCTTGGCCGAGAAGTTTACCGCCGTTCCGGCCGATTTCGAACTGCATGCCACCGCCAAGCGCGTGCTGGACGGCCGCCGCGCCATGGCTGCAGGCGAGCAGCCCTTCGACTGGGGCATGGCCGAAACGCTGGCCTATGCCGCAATGGTTACCAACGGCACCGGCGTGCGTATTTCCGGCGAAGACTCCGGCCGCGGTACCTTCTCGCACCGCCATGCCGTGCTGCACGACAAAAACCGCAGCGAAGCGCACAGCGGCAACTATGTTCCGCTGCAGCACATGGCCGAGAACCAGGCTCCGTTCAACGTATTCGATTCGATTCTGAACGAAGAAGCCGTTATGGCGTTCGAATACGGCTATGCCTGCTCCGCCCCCGAAAAACTGGTGATTTGGGAAGCCCAGTTCGGCGATTTTGCCAACGGCGCCCAAGTAACCATCGACCAGTTCCTCTCTTCCGGCGAAACCAAATGGGGGCGCATGTGCGGCCTGACCACCATCCTGCCGCACGGTTACGACGGCCAAGGCCCCGAACACTCCTCCGGCCGTGTCGAGCGCTGGCTGCAGCTGTGTTCCGAGAAAAACATGCAGATCATCATGCCCTCCGAAGCCTCGCAGATGTTCCACATCCTGCGCCGCCAGGTATTGCGCAGCTACCGCAAACCGCTGGTTATCTTCATGTCCAAACGCCTGCTGCGCTTCAAAGACGCCACCAGCCCGCTGGAGAATTTCCTTGGAGGCAATACCTTCCGTCCGGTTATTGGCGACACCGCTGAGCGCAAAGACAACGGCAGCGTGAAACGCGTTATCCTCTGCGCCGGCCAGGTGTATTACGATCTGGCGCAAGGCCGCGAAGAGCGCGGTTTGAACGACAAAGTCGCGATCCTGCGTTTGGAGCAGCTCTACCCGATGCCTTACGAGGAAGCTGCCGCCGAATTGGTGAAATATCCCGGCGCGGAAATCATGTGGGCGCAGGAAGAGCCGAAAAACCAGGGCGCGTGGTACCAAATCCGCCACCGCTTGGAGCGCCTGCTGCAAGAGGGGCAGAAGCTGTCTGTTGCCTCCCGCCCCACCAGCTCTTCTCCCGCCGTCGGCTACGGCAGCCTGCACGCCGCCCAGCTCAAACAGCTGGTGGAAGACGCCCTTACCTTTTAACACAAACCCCCGGCACCGCCCGGTGCCGCAATAAGCGAACAGGCAGCCTGAAAGTTTCAGGCTGCCTGCCCGAAAACCGATTTGGAGTCAAACATGATTGTAGAAGTAAACGTTCCCGTATTTGCCGAAAGTATTTCCGAAGGCACTTTGCTCACTTGGCATAAAAAAGTGGGCGAAAGCGTTGGCCGCGACGAGACCCTGGTGGAAATCGAAACCGACAAAGTGGTTTTGGAAGTGCCCGCGCCTCAAGCCGGCGTGCTGGTTGAAATCATCGTTCAAGACGGCGAAACCGTAACCAGCCAGCAGCTTCTGGCAAAAATCGACACCGAAGCCGCTGCCGCCGCCACTGAGGCGCCTGCTGCCCAAGCCGCTCCTGCCGCACCGGCCGCTGCCCCCGCTTCCAATGCCCAAGCCGGCGTGGCCATGCCTGCCGCCGCCAAACTGGCCGCCGAAAAAGGCGTGGACGTAAACAGCGTGCAAGGCTCCGGCCGCGACGGCCGCGTGCTGAAAGAAGACGTGCAGAACGCACCGGCCGCCGCCAAAGCCGCCGCTCCGCTGCCCGCCGGCGCCCGCCCCGAGCAGCGTGTGCCGATGAGCCGCCTGCGCGCCCGCGTGGCCGAGCGCCTGCTGCAATCCCAGGCCGACAACGCCATCCTCACCACCTTCAACGAAGTGAACATGAAACCGGTGATGGATTTGCGCGCCAAATACAAAGAAAAATTCGAAAAAGAACACGGCGTCAAACTCGGCTTCATGTCCTTCTTTGTCAAAGCCGCCGTTGCCGCGCTGAAAAAATTCCCCGTGGTGAACGCTTCCGTTGACGGCAGCGACATCGTGTACCACGGTTACTTCGACATCGGCATCGCCATCGGCAGCCCGCGCGGTCTCGTCGTGCCGATTCTGCGCGACGCCGACCAAATGAGCATTGCCGACATTGAACGGGCCATCGTCGATTACGCCGTGAAAGCCAAAGACGGCAAAATCGCCATCGAAGATCTGACCGGCGGCACCTTCAGCATCACCAACGGCGGCACCTTCGGCTCGATGATGTCCACTCCGATCATCAACCCGCCGCAGTCTGCTATCTTGGGTATGCACGCCACCAAAGAGCGCGCCGTGGTGGAAAACGGCCAGGTTGTCGTGCGTCCGATGATGTATCTGGCGCTGTCTTACGACCACCGCATCATCGACGGCCGCGAAGCCGTGCTGACCCTGGTAACCATCAAAGACCTGCTGGAAGACCCGGCACGCCTGCTGCTCGATCTCTAATCCGCAGCGCATACGCAGGCAGCCTGAAAACCGGATTTCACGGTTTTCAGGCTGCTTTTTTATCGGTTTGGACTTCGGGTAGGGCGGATATTTTGCCTCTGCAGGCAGTCTGAAAGGCTTTCAGACTGCCTGTGGTGTGTGTTTCAAACGCCGGCGGGTGTTGTGATGGTGCGCGGGGCGCACCCTACGGCTGCAGTACATATGAAAGCAGCCTGAAAACCGGAAAAGGGTTTTTAGGCTGCTTTTTGTCTGCGGCGCCTTAAGGCCGGCGGCAGTAGCGCCATTGGCCGGGTTCCAAGCCCAAATCAAACAGATTCAGGCTGCCGATGGCGGTGCGGACCAGGCGCAGGCAGGGGTAGCCGGCTTGGGCGCACATGCGGCGTACCTGGCGGTTTTTGCCTTCGCTGATGCGGATTTCCAGCCAGAAGTCGGGCACGCTTTTGCGCTCGCGGATCGGCGGGTTGCGCGGCCACAGCAGGGCGGTTTCGTTTTCATCGGGCAGGCGGATTTGGGCGGGGCGGGTGGTGAAGCCGCCCAAGTCCATCGGCTGCTGCAACAGCGCGAGCTTGGCGTCGTCGGGGCTGCCTTCGAGCTGCGCCCAGTAGGTTTTGACGGTTTTGTGGCGCGGGTCGGCGATTTCGGCCTGCAGGCGGCCGTTGTTGGTCAAGAGCAGCAGGCCTTCGCTGTCGGTGTCGAGCCGGCCGGCGGTGTAGTAGCCGGACAGCGGCAGCAGCTCTTTCAGGCTGCGGTGCTTTTCGTGCGGCGAAAACTGGCAGATGTAGCCGTAGGGCTTGTTCAGCGCGATCAGCTCTTGCTCGCGCGGCGTTTCGTTGAGGCGGCGCGGCGGGGCAGGGCGGCGGGGGCGTTGGCGGTTCATGGTGCTGCAGCTTATTTGTCCAGCCCTTCCTGCACCATCTGCGCGGCGCGCAGTACGGCGCGGGCTTTGTTTTGGGTTTCCTGCCATTCGGCTTCTTCCTGCGAGTCGGCGACGATGCCGCCGCCGCTTTGCACGTAGAGCGTGCCGTCTTTGATGACGGCGGTGCGGATGGCGATGGCCAGGTCCATATCGTTGTTAAAGCCCCAGCAGCCGACGGCGCCGCCGTAGATATTGCGTTTTTCCGGCTCCAACTCTTCAATGATTTCCAGCGCGCGTACTTTGGGCGCGCCCGAGAGCGTGCCGGCAGGGAAGGTGGCGGCGAGAATATCCATATTGTTCACGCCGTCTTTCAGGCTGCCTTCGACGTTGGAGACGATGTGCATCACGTGCGAGTATTTTTCGATGACCATTTTGTCGGTTACGCGCACGCTGCCGGTGCGGCTGATGCGGCCGACGTCGTTGCGGCCGAGATCGATCAGCATCACGTGTTCGGCAATTTCTTTTTCGTCGGCCAGAAGTTCGCGCTCGTTTTGCGCGTCTTCTTCGGGGGTGGCGCCGCGCAGGCGGGTGCCGGCAATCGGCCGCACGATGACTTGGTTGCGCTCGCGGCGCACCAGGATTTCGGGCGACGAGCCGACGATATGGAAATCGCCGAAATCGTAGTAGAACATATAGGGCGAGGGGTTGAGCGTGCGCAGGGCGCGGTAGAGCGACAGCGGTTTGTCGGCAAAGGGCAGGCTCATGCGCTGGCTGGGGACGACCTGCATGCAGTCGCCGTCGAGAATATAGTCGCGCACGCGGCGCACGTATTCTTTGTAACGTGCTTCGCCGGTGCGGTGCTGCGGTTCGGTTTTCAGGCTGCCCAGCGACAGCGGGATGGCGACGCTTTGGCGCAGCTGTTCGCGCAGGTTTTCCAGCCGTTCGCGGGCGCGCTCGTAGGCGTTGTCCTGCGCAGGGTCGGCGTAAACGATGAGATAGATTTTGCCGGACAGATTGTCCACCACCGCCAGCTCTTGCGACAGCATCAGCAGGATGTCGGGCGTGCCCAGCGGGTCGGCCTTTTCAGGCTGCTTTAAGCGGTGGGCGATGTGTTCGAAATAATAGATGCTCTCGTAGCCGAAATAGCCGACCAGCCCGCCGGTAAAGCGCGGCAGCTTGGGGATTTCCGGCGTTTTGAACCGCGCGTGGAACGCTTCGATAAATGCCAGCGGGTTGCCGTCGTGCGTTTCGGTGATTTGGTGGTTTTGATACAGCTCGCTGCGGCAGCCTGAAACTTTGATATAGGTGTCGCAGGGCAGGCCGATAAAGGAATAGCGCCCGAAACGCTCGCCGCCGACCACCGATTCGAGCAGGTAGGAAAACGGCCGGTTGGCGAGTTTGAGATAGAGCGACAGCGGGGTATCAAGGTCGGCCAAGAGTTCCTGCACCAGCGGAATGCGGTTGTAGCCTTGCGCGGCCTGCTCGAGAAATTGGGATTTGCTGATCATGGCGTGTCTTTCGGATGGTAAACGGGGTTTCAGGCTGCCTTGGGCATCGGGGCAGCCTGAAAAACAACAAGACGGTTTTCAGGCTGCCTTTGCGGGTTTAAAACAGGCGCTGCCGTTCGCGGCTGATGTCGAAACCGTGGCCGCTTTGGTTGGTGCAGACGATGCCGCTTTGGTTCACGCGGCACTGCCAGCCGTCACCGCTGACGGTTTCGCCTTTGATTTTACCAAGCAGGCCCAGGCCGTCGGGGTGTTCGGGGGCGGCGCAGAGAACGCGGGCGGGGCCTGTTTTGCGCAGGATGAATTTCACGCCCTGTTCGCAGTATTCCGGGTTTGCGGTGTCGGAAGCGGACGCGGCAGCGTCTTCGTAGCGGGCCAATTTGGTGCGGCCGGCGACGGTGCAAAACACGCCGTAGTCGGGATGGATGCCGATATCGACGTCGCCCAGGCAGGTGATGCCGCCGCCAGGCGCATCAAAGGCTTTCGCCGCATAGGCGGCGGGGCAGGCAGTGGCCAGGGCGGCGGCCAGAATCAGGATTTGGCGTTTCATGTTTGTCCTTTCACAGTCCTTTGCGCATCACGCGTTGCGCCAGCGTGTTGGACAGGCGGTTGAGCCAGTAGAGCAGCTTGGTTTTGCCGCCCATGATTTGGTAGCGGTTGCGTAAAAAAGCGCGCCAGAATTCGTCTGCCAATTCGTCGGGCGAAATTTTCAAATGGGCATGCCCCTTGCCTTGCGACATCGGCGTGGCGACCATCGGCGGCATCAGCTCAAACACGCGCACGGGTGTGTGTTCCAGCTGCCAGCGCAGGGTCTGGCTCAGGCTGTGCAGCGCGGCTTTGGTGGCGCAATACACGGCGCAGGCCTCCTTGGGCACAATCGCCAAGCCAGACGAAACATTGATCACGGCGGCTTCGCGCTGGGCGGTCAAAACGGGCAAAAAGGCGAGTGTAAGCTGGGCGGGGGCGGTGAGATTGGTGTCGATTTCGCGGGCGATTTCGTCGGCGGTTTGGGTGGCAAACGGCCGGGTGTATTGCACGCCGGCGTTGTTTACCAAAATATCGACGTCGGGAAAATCGCGTACCAGGCGTTCGCGGTCGGCGGCCTGCGATATGTCGGCCACGGCGGTTTGGCAGCCTGAAAGCTGCGCGGCGGCCTGGCGCAGCACGTCTTCGCGCCGGCCGGCCAGAATCACGCGGTTGCCGGCCGCGTGGAATTTTTTGGCCAGCGCAAAGCCGATGCCGGTTGCGCCGCCGGTGATGAGAACGGTGTGATGGGTGGGCGTCATAAAAGGTGGTTTGATGGTTTGTTTGGGACAAAGGCAGCCTGAAAACGGGGAAACGGGTTTTCAGGCTGCCTTGCGTTTATCGGGGCGGCGGCGCGGACGGTTTTTCAGGCCGGTTGACGGTGTGGCTGATGCGCACGAGACTGCCTTGTTTTTCGAAGCGGGTTTCAAAGCTGCGGCTGCTGCCGCAGCCTTCGGTGCTGCTGATGACGCTGACGCTGTCCGCACCGTGGCGGATGAAGCGGTAGCGGTGGCGCGTAGCGGCGCATTGTCCGTCGGGGCGGGCGGTATTGCTGCTGCTGTCGGCTTTCGGCAGGTTTGCGGGCAGGTAGATGTCGCGTGGAACGGACGAGTTGTTGCCGTGCAAGACGGGGTTGTAGTCGCTCTCGGGAACGTTGGTTCTGACGTAGCCGGTTTGGAAATAGTAGTAGGCCTGCTCAAGCGAGACGGTTTCGATGGTGCAGCGGTAGGCGTCGGTGCCGTCTTTGCTGTAGGTATGCAGGCAGCCGATTCCTGCGTAAAAACCGGTGGCGGCAGCGCTTGGGGCGGCGGCCGAAAGGGCGGCGGCTAGGATAAGCAGGGCGGGGCGGGGCAGTTTGGGCATGGGGGCTTTCCGAGCGGGCGGGTCGGGTTGTTGTTGCCGTTCAGACTGCTTGGGCGATGCGCTCAAAGGCAGCCTGAAAGCCGTTACAAAACGGTATAGGCGGCTTCGTAGTCGATAATGTCGCGGATTTTGTTGGCTTCGTCCACCAGCACCACTTTCGGGCGGTGGGCGGCGGTTTCCGGCTCGGAGAGCATCACGTAGGACATGATAATCACCACGTCGCCCGGCTGCACCAGCCGTGCGGCGGCGCCGTTCAGGCAGACGGTGCCGCTGCCGCGCTGGCCGGCGATGGTGTAGGTTTCCAGCCGCGCGCCGTTGTTGTTGTTGACGATCTGGACTTTTTCATTAACGAGAATGCCGGCGGCGTCCAACAGATCCAAATCGACGGTAACGCTGCCGACGTAGTTGAGATTGGCTTCGGTAACGGTGACGCGGTGGATCTTGCCGCCGAGCAGGGTGCGGAACATGGTGTGTGTGCTTTCAGATGGAAAAAACGGCGCATTGTACTAAATTTGGCCGGCGGTTTCGACCGGCCTTTCAGGCAGCCTGAAAAGGGGGGTCAGCGCGAAAAGCGCGCCCAGTCTTCGGCAAAATAGGCCACCAACGCCTGATTGTTGAGATAGTTGGCCTTTACCGGCCGCCGCGCCATATCGGGCGGGAAGCGGAACATCGCCGCGGCTTCGGCGGACGTGAGATAGCGGGTGGGCACATCAAAGCGCTCGGGCGCTTTCAGGCTGCCTTCGCGGGCGGCGAGCACAAAGCCCCATTCGCCGAAGGAAGGCACATAGGCGTGATAGGGCGCGGTGGCAAAACCGGCCGCTTCCAGCGTTGCCACCACCGACCAATAGGCATTGGGGGCGAAATAGGGCGAGGTGGACTGGACGACCACCCGCGCGCCGGGATTCAAACGGCGCGCGAGCATGCGGTACATCGGCACCGAATAGAGCTTGCCGAGAGCGAAATTGGAGGGGTCGGGCAGGTCGATAATCGCTACATCAAAGCTGTCGGTGGCGTTTTCGAGCCATTGCGCGGCATCGGCATTGACAATCTGCAGCTTGGGATGGGCGAGCGAATTGCCGTTCAGGCGGGTGAGTTCGGCCGAGCGGCGGAAAACTTCGGTCATCTCGGCATCCAAGTCCACCAGCACCACCCGCCGCACATCGGGATATTTGAGCACTTCGCGCGCCGCCAGCCCGTCGCCGCCGCCGAGTATCAGCACCCGTTCGCGGCGCGGCGCGGTTTGCATCGCCGGCAGCACCAGCGCTTCGTGGTAGCGGGCTTCGTCGCGCGAGGAAAACTGCAGGTTGCCGTTGAGATACAGGCGGATGTCGTCCTGCCATTTGGTCAGCACCAGCCGCTGGTAGGGCGTGTGTCGGCGGTACACCACCGGATCGCCGAAATACTGCTCTTCGGCAAAAGAAGCGATGCGCTCGGCGGCGGCGAAAAAAACGCCCAGCACCAACAGCACCAGCCAGCCGCGCAGGTTCAGGCGCAGATAGCGGCGGCCGAGGGCGCGGCGGAACACGCGGGCGGTCAGCAGCGCCACCGCGGCGTTGAGAATGCCGAACAGCAGCGCCGAGCGCGCCATGCCCAGCCGCGGCGCCAGCAGCAGCGGAAACAGCAGCGACACCGCCAGCGCACCCAGATAGTCGAAAGTCAGCACTTTGGACACCAGCTCTTTAAAGTCGGCGTTATCGCGGTTCAGCACCCGCATCACCAGCGGAATTTCCATGCCCACCACCGTGCCCACCACCAACACCAGCGCATATAAAAGCGTGCGGAACGGCGCCGCCGCCAACCCGAAGGCGACAAACAAAAACAGCGCCGACAGCCCGCCGCACAGCCCCACCAGCAGCTCGATTTCGATAAAGCGCGCCAGCGCGTCGTCTTCTTTGATGTAGCGCGTCAGATGGGCGCCGATGCCCATCGCAAACAGATACAGCCCGATCACCAGCGAATACTGCACGATGCTGTCGCCCAGCAGATAGCTGGCCAGCGCCGCCATCACCAATTCATAGGCGAGGCCGCAGCTGGCGGCGATAAATACGGAAACAATCAGGGCGCGGTGCGGTTTGATCATGGCAAAGGGGCGGGCGGTTTTCAGGCTGCCTGCAGCAGGGCAGCCTGAAAAAACTGCGGGCGGGGAAAAGACGGAAAAACAGGCGTCAGGCAGCCTGAAACGGTTTTACAGCCAGCGGCGGGTGCGGCGGCAGTAGCTGTGGTAGTCGTCGCCGAATTTGGCGGCGAGGATGCGCTCTTCCGGCCGGATCTGATAGCGGTTGATTAGCGCAACAAACAGAACAATACCAAGCCAGGCGGCGGCATTGCCCAGCCACAGCGCCCACGCCGCCAGCAGCAGCGCCATGCCCAGATACATCGGGTTGCGGCTGTAGCGGTAGATGCCGTCGGTAACCACGCGGCTGCTGTTGTGCGGGGTGTGCGGATTAACGGTGGTGCCGTGGCGGCGAAAGGCGATGCCGCCGGCAACAATCACCGCCACGCCGGCCAGCGCCACCGGCCAGGCTGCCCAAGCGGCACCGGCAAAACCGGCGGCAGGCAGCAGGGCGGCGGCTTTCATCAGTGCGGCCACCGCCAGCATCCATACGGGCGGGGGGATTTTCAGTTCCATAGTGTTTGTTGGCGAATGGGAAAAGGCAGCCTGAAAAGCTGCGCGTTAAAAATACCGTTTGGGCAAAGCTGCCGTCATCCGGGTTTTCAGGCTGCCTGAAAAGCTGCGCGGGGCGCTGTGGGTAAAGGCAGTCTGAAAACCGGATTCACGCTTTGGCCAGCGCCGAGGCAATCAGCATCTGGGTGCCGAACCAGCCCCAGTAGATGCGGTGGCGGCGGATTTTGCCGTCGTCGTCCAGCTCCATCAGTTCGAGAATATCGACTTGGCTGCCGTCGGGCGTTTGGCGCGGGTATTCCCATACCAGCAGCCTGCCGGCGGCCAGATAGCGGCCGTCGCGGTACCAGCGCACCAGCTCGTTTGGCCGGCGGCGGCTGCCTTCTTCGAGAAAGGCGAGGATTTCGGCGCGGCCGTGCAGCACGCCGCTGTCGCGCCCGAGTATCACCGGCACCAGCGGCGATTCCAGCTCGGCATCGTCGGCATAAAGGGCAATCAGGGCGGCGGTGTCGCGGTTTTTGGCGGCCTGGTGCCATTGTTCGTAGATATGGTGGGCGGGTTTCATGCGCTTCCTTTCGTTTTCAGGCTGTTTTCGGGTTTCAGGCTGCTTTCGGGTTTCAGGCTGTTTTCGGGTTTCAGGCTGCTTTCGGGTTTCAGGCTGCTTTCGGGTTTCAGGCTGCTTTCAGATGCTGCCGGCTTTTTCGATAACCAGCATCCGCGCTTCGCCGATGGGGTGGGCGACGTGTTCGCAGCCGTTTTGTGCGTGGAAGATGTCGCCGGCGTTCAGGCGGGCGCGGTGTTCGCTGCCGTGTTCGCGCCAGCGCATTTCAACGGCGCCGTCCAATACGGCAAACACTTCTTCGCCGTCGTTGGTATGCCAGCGGTAGGGCTGGTCGCTCCAATGCAGGCGGACGGTGGTGTTGCCGGCAAAGGCGGCGATGTTAAGCGCGCCCCACGGGCGATCGGCGGTGAAATCGGCGGCGGTGATGATGCGTTGGTTCATGGTCGGGTTGGGTTTGGGGCGAGACAAAAGGCAGCCTGAAAAGTTTTCAGGCTGCCTTGGGCTTGGTTATTTCCAATGCCAGTACCAGCCGGCGAAAAGCGAGCAGCCGTTGGCGAGTTTGCAGTGGGCCAGCCAGATAATCACCAGCACGGTGGCGGTGGCGGCAATATAGGCGAGATTGGATTTCAGGCTGCGCGGCGGGTTTTTGGTGCAGACAAAGCCGAGTACCACGTACACCACCACCAATAGCAGCTTGTAGGCCAGCCAGCGGGCGTTGCCGAAGGGCGATGCGGCGGTGATCGCCATCAGCATCATGCCGGTAAACAGCAGTAGGGTGTCGTTGATATGGGGGATGTAGCGCAGCCAGACGTTGAGCGGTTTGTCGGGGCGCCAGATTTTCAGCCAGAAGCGCAGGTTGAACAGGCTCAGGCTGATGATGATGATGACGTGGTGGAGTTGTTTGGTGTCCAGATAAAATTCGGCAAGTTCGCCCATGGGCTGCTGTCCTTCCTTTTGGTGCGGTCTGCTGCGGCGCTCGGCCGCAAAGCGGCGGATTTTACCGTATCTGCCGCTAAAAAGGCAGCCTGAAAAAGTTTTCAGGCTGCCTTTGCGCTTTACTGCCGATCGGGCGGGACGGGTTTAGTTTTTCTCCTGATCGACCAGTTTGTTTTTGGCGATCCACGGCATCATGCCGCGCAGCTGGGCGCCGACTTTTTCGATTTGGTGATCGGCGTTTAAGCGGCGGCGGGCGGTCATGCTCGGGTAGTTGGCCGCGCCTTCCTGGATGAACATTTTGGCGTATTCGCCGCTTTGGATGCGGTAGAGCGCTTTTTTCATCGCTTCTTTGGTGGCGGCGGTGATGACTTCGGGGCCGGTAACGTATTCGCCGTATTCGGCGTTGTTGGAAATCGAGTAGTTCATGTTGGCGATGCCGCCTTCGTACATCAAATCAACGATGAGTTTCAATTCGTGCAGGCACTCGAAGTAGGCCATTTCGGGGGCGTAGCCGGCTTCGACCAAGGTTTCAAAACCGCATTTCACCAGCTCGACCGCGCCGCCGCACAATACGGCCTGTTCGCCGAAGAGGTCGGTTTCGGTTTCTTCGCGGAAGTTGGTTTCAATCACGCCGCCTTTGGTGCCGCCGTTGGCTGCGGCGTAAGAGAGGGCGATGTCGCGGGCTTTGCCGGATTTGTCTTGGTACACGGCAATCAGCGAGGGCACGCCGCCGCCTTTGAGAAATTCGCTGCGCACGGTGTGGCCGGGGCCTTTGGGGGCAACCATAATCACATCCAAATCTTCGCGCGGCACGATTTGGTTGTAGTGCACGTTAAAGCCGTGGGCGAAAGCCAAAGTGGCGCCCTGTTTCAGATTGGGCGCGATTTCGTTTTTGTAAACCACGGGCTGGTTTTCGTCGGGCAGCAGAATCATCACCACGTCGGCTTTTTTGGTGGCATCGGCCACGGACAATACTTCAAAGCCGGCGGCTTCGGCTTTTTTCCACGAACCGCCCTGGCGCAGGCCGATCACCACGTTTACGCCGGAGTCTTTCAGGTTGGCGGCGTGGGCGTGGCCTTGCGAGCCGTAGCCGATGATGGCGACGGTTTTGCCTTTGATTAAGGAGAGATCGGCGTCTTTGTCGTAATACACTTTCATGGGGAATCCTTTATGGTAGAAACGGCGGCATCTGCCGCAAAAAATACTGCGGATAAAGCGGATAAAACAGACATTGCCCCTGCCTTGCCGGTAGCGGCGCCGCCCTGATGCGGCGGCGCCCTTAATCTATCCGGCCTGCAGCCCGCTTAAGATGGGGAGCGGGCTGCGCTGCGGCGCTTCTGGCGCGGCAAATCCGGCAAAGGCGCAACGGGCGCAAATATACACTAATTTTGCCGTTTCAGGCAGCCTGAAAGCGGCTTTGCGCCACGCTTAAGCAGGCAGCAGGCGCGCTTTGTGGCAGAATAGCGGCTTTCAACAGACAAAGGAGCAAAACATGCAGCAGGCATGGGTATATTGGGCGCTGGCTTCGGCAGTATTCGCGGCGCTGACGGCGGTATTTGCCAAACTCGGGCTGCAGGGCATCGACTCGGATTTCGCCACCTTTATCCGCACCATTGTGATCCTGCTGGCGCTGGCGGCTTTTCTGACCTACGCCCACAAATGGCAGCCGCTGACGGCGGTGGGCGGGCGCCAGTGGCTGTTTCTGGTGCTTTCCGGCCTGGCCACCGGCGCATCGTGGCTGGCGTATTTCAAGGCGCTGCAGATGGGCAATGCTTCGCAGGTGGCGCCGATCGACAAAATGAGCGTGGTGCTGGTGGCGCTGTTTGCCTTTGTTTTTCTCGGCGAGCGGCCGGACGGGCGCGAATGGCTGGGCATCGCGCTGGTCGGTGCCGGCGTGCTGGTGCTGGCAATCAAGCGCTGACGGTTTTTACAGCAGCGCAACGGCTTTCAGGCAGCCTGAAAGCCGTTTTTGCGTTTTCAGGCTGCCCGTTTGATTTGACGGACGGCGCAACGGTATTGGCAAGCGTTTTTCAGGCGTCGTTTGCACGCCAAGAAAATTTCCGCCGGCGCGGGAATCGGGGGGCGATAAAAGTTTCAGGCTGCCTTGAGCTAAGGCAGCCTGAAAACTGTTTTAGTGCGGTTTTTCCGATTCGGGTTTTTCCGATTCGGGTTTTTCCGATTCGGGTTTTTCCGGTTCGGATTCTTTTGCCCCCGTTGCATCCGAAGCCGGTTTGTCCGCATCCGCTTTATCCGGGCTGCCGCTTGTCTGCGCTTTCGGGCGGACAAACAGCAGCGCCAGCGCCAGCAGGGCGGCGGTGCCGATCAGGGGCAGCGAGCCGCCTGTTTTCATATAGGGCGTTTCGCCGTGCATGCCCTGCACATAGCCTTCGAGCACGGTGGCGGTTTGCGGGCGGCTGAGTTTGATCACCTGACCCTGCGGCGAAACGATGGCGGTGGCGCCGGTATTGGTGGCGCGGATCATATAGCGGCCGAGTTCCAAGGCGCGCGCCTGCGACTGCTGCAGCTGCTGCCACATGGCGTTGGAGCCGCCGAACCAGGCCAGGTTGCTGATGTTGGCCAGCAGGGTGGAATGGCGGGCGGATTCGATCAGCTCGTCGCCAAAGCCGTCTTCGTAGCAGATGTTGAAGGCGACTTTCTGACCGGCCATATCAAAGGGCGTCTGCGCCGCGCCGCCGCGCTGGAAGTCGCCCAGCGGCATATCGATAAAGCGGTACACCGGCTCGCTGATCGCCGGCAGCGGCTTGTATTCGCCAAAGGGCACCAGATGGTTTTTGGCGTAAAGCTGAAAACGGTCGGGATACTCGGAATCGTAGTCCTGCAGGTTGATGGCGGCGTTCAGGTAGTTTTGGCCGTCGTCGGTCAGCACCGGCACGCCCAGCGCCAGCGCGCTGCCGTTGCGCTTGGCCGCTTCGGCGAAGACTTCGATCAGGCCGGGTTCGAGCTGGCTGAGAAACTGCGGAAAGGCGGTTTCGGGCAGCACGACAATCTGCGCGCGGCTGGAAGAAACCAGCTCGTAGTAGCGGCGGTAGGTTTCCGCCAGGCGGTCGGGATCGAACTTAAACTGCTGCTCGATATTGCCCTGCACCAGGCCGACGCTGACCGGCTGCCCTTCGCCGCGGGTAAAGCCGATGCCGCGCAGCACATGGCCGCTGGAGAGCAGCGCCAGCGCGGCGGCGGCAAACAGCAGCCGCTGGCGCAAAATGCAGTTGTTCACTGCCAGCACCAGCCAGCCGGCCAGCAGCACGGTGGCCAGCGTCACCAAATGAATGCCGCCCACCGGCGCAAAACCGGCCAGCGGGCTGGCATCGGCGATTTGCGAATAGCCGACCGCGCCCCAGCCGAAGCCGGTCAGCACCCGTTCGCGGGCAAATTCCGCCAGCGTCCACAGCAGCGGCAGTACGATGCCGGTTTGCGCCCAGCGCGGCAGACGGTATTTTTCCAGCAGCCAAAATACTGCGGCCGGATACAGCGCGAGAAAGGCCGGCAGCAGCAGGGTGAGCGGCACGGCGTAGATTTCCGGCATGCCGCCGATGTCGTGCATCGACGTGTGTATCCACCAAAACTGGCTGCCGTAGGCCACCAGCCCGAACCAGTAGCCCGAAGAAACTCGCCGCTGTGGCTTCAGCTCGGTCAGGCGGAACAGCGCCGCCAGCAGCAGCGGCATCAGCCAGAAATGGTAGTAGGGCGCGAAAGCCAGCGGCGTGGCGGCGGCCAGCGCGGTGAGCAGCAGAAAATACAGCCACGGCTTCTGCCAGTGGCGTTCGAGTGCGGAAAGTCGGTCGGTCATGGTGCTTATTCGTCTTTCAGGCTGCCTGTGTTTTCAGGCAGCCGGTGCGGCATGGGGGAAAGCGCCCGCAGCCTGTAAGAATTCGGTTCGGCTCGGGCGGTGCGGAATTGTCGGCACTCGCTGCCGCAGCGTCAAGATACCGGCCGGATAGGACGGACGAAACTGGCGGCTTTGCCACGCTGCGCGGCTTTCAGGCTGCCTTGGGTTTTCAGGCTGCCTTGGGTTTTCAGGCTGCCTTGGGTTTTCAGGCTGCCTTAATCCGCCGCCGCTTCGGTTCCGCCGCTGCTTTCAGGCTGCCCGAGCAGGCCGTCGAGTATGCTGCATTGCGGGCATTCGTCGCCGCGGCAGGCGTCGTGCCAGCGCTGCAGGGTGGCGCGCATGGCGTTTAGGCGGCGGATTTGGGCGTCGAGTTCGGCGATGTGCGCGGCGGTCAGTGCTTTGACGGCGCGGCTGCTGCGGCCGCTATCGTCGTTCAGCGCCAGCAGTTCGGCAGTCTGCGGCAGCGAAAAGCCGACTTCGCGGGCGTGGCGGATAAAGTTGAGCCGCGCCAAATCGCCGCTGCCGTAGCGGCGGTAGCCGTTGGCGGCGCGTTCGGCCGGCGGCAGCAGGCCGGCTTTTTCGTAGTCGCGGATTTGTTTGGCGCTCAAACCGGTGGCGCGGGCGGCCTGGCTGATGTTCATGGGCTTGACCTTTACTCGGTGTTAGGGTTTAGAGTATGCCTGAGAAATTATGCGACGGACAGCGACAGGAGAACGATTATGGCCGAAGGGCGCATCACCTTCCGCATCGAGGGCATGACCTGCCAGGCTTGCGCGGCACGCTTGGAAAAAGTGTTGAACAAAAAAGATTTCGTGCATGAGGCGGCAGTCAATTTCGCCAGCGAGGAAGCGCAAATCCGCTTCGATGCCGAGATTGCCGACGCTGCAATCTTGGCCGAGGCGGTTGCCAAAGCGGGCTTTACCGCGCTGCCGCCGCAGGAAGGGCAGCCTGAAAACGGTGAAGACGCCGGTGCCGGTAGCCTGAAAAGCCATTGGCGGTTGTGGCTGCTGCTGGTTTTGGCGCTGCCTTTTGTGGTCGGCATGCTGGGGATGCTGGCGGGCAGCCATGCGCTGATGCCGCCTTTGGCCTACCAGCTGGCGGCGGCGTCCGCAGTTCAATTGTGGCTGGTGCTGCCGTTTTACCGCAGCGCGTGGGCCAGCGTGCGCGGCGGGCTGGCGAATATGGACGTGCTGGTGTCGGTAGGTACGGCGGCGATTTACCTGTATTCGCTGGGCATGGTGCTGGCCGGCGGCGGCCATGAGGCGGTGTATTTCGAAGCCGGCGTGATGGTGGTGGCTTTTGTGTCGCTGGGCAAGTATCTGGAAGAGCGCACCAAGCGCGGCAGCCTGAACAGCTTGGGTTTGCTGTTGCGGCTGACGCCCGCCGAAACCGAAGTACGCACCGCAGACGGAACTTGGCACCTGCAGCCCTTGTCTGCTGTGAAAGCCGGCGACGTGCTGCGCTGCACCGACGGCGGCCGCATCGCTGCCGACGGTGTGGTGTTGGCAGGCGAGGCATGGGCGGACGAGAGCCATCTGACCGGCGAGAGCGATCCGCAGCGCAAAACTGCCGGCAGCCGCGTGCTGGCGGGCGCTTTGCTTTCCGGCAGCGTCGAATACCGCGCCGAAGCGCTTGGCGGCGATACGCTGCTGGGCGACATGATGCGCGCTTTGTCGGAAGCGCAGGGCAGCAAAGCGCCGATTGCGCGGCTGGCCGATAAAGTGGCGGCGGTGTTTGTGCCCGTCGTGCTGGCGCTGGCGCTGCTGACTTTCGCGCTTACCTGGCTGTTCAGCGGCAGCCCGGTTACTGCGCTGGTGCATGCGGTGGCGGTGCTGGTGGTGGCCTGCCCCTGTGCGCTGGGTCTGGCCACGCCGGCTGCGATTATGGCGGGCATGGGCGCAGCAATCGGCCGCGGCGTGTGGTTTAAAAACGCGGCGGTGATGGAACGCGCCGGCCGCGTCGATACCGTGGTGCTCGATAAAACCGGCACGCTGACCGCCGGCCGGCCGCAAATTGCCGCGCTGTGGTTGGCCGAGGGCGTGGACGAGGCGCTGTTGTTTCAGGCTGCTTCGGCGGTCGAGCAGCATTCCCGCCATCCTTTGGCGCAGGCGTTGCTGGCCGCCGCAGCCGAGCGCGGCATCAGCCCGCCGCCGGCGTCGGCGCCCTACAGCGAAGCTGGTGCCGGTTTGGAGGCGGATGTGGCCGGTATCGGCCGGGTTCGCGTGGGCAAATCCGAATTTTGTGGTTTCAGGCTGCCTGAAAATCTGGACGGCATCTGGCAGATTGCCAGCGTGGCCGCCGTTTCGGCAGGCGGCAAGGCGCTGGGGGCGGTAGCGTTTGCCGATACCTTACGGCCGGACAGCGCGGCGGCGGTGGCTCGTTTGCAGGCGGCCGGCATCGAAGTGCGTATGATGAGCGGCGACCGGCCGGCAGCGGTGGCGCAAATCGCAACGGAACTCGGTTTGGCTGCAGCGCAGGGCGCGATGTCACCGCGGGACAAAGCGGAAGCGGTGCGGCAGCTGATGGCACAGGGCAGGGTGGTGGCAATGGCCGGCGACGGCATCAACGACGCCCCCGCGCTGGCAGCGGCAGATGTCGGTTTCGCGCTCAAAGGCGGCACCGATGTCGCCGAACACAGCGCCGATGCATTGCTGATGAACGGCTCGGTCGGTCAGCTTGCCGATGCGCTCTTGGTGGCGCGCGCCACGCTGAAAACCATCCGGCAGAATCTGTTTTTCGCTTTTTTCTACAATGTGTTGGCCATTCCGCTGGCAGCTTTCGGCCTGCTCAGTCCGGTGATCGCCGGAGCGGCGATGGCGCTCAGCTCGGTTACGGTGCTGGGCAATGCGCTGCGCTTGAAGCATTTTGCCCGACGCGTCTGTTAACCCGGCGCGTCTGTTAAACGGCAGCCTGAAAAAAAGCAGCCTGAAATCTTTTCAGGCTGCTTTAAATGCAACAAAACACCGTAAGGCAGCCTGAAAACCAATCCCAGCGGCACAAAACGCAAAAAATACCGCGCAGCCGGAAACGGTTGTGCGGTTTTGTTGCGTCTTAACAAAAGGATTTTACGGTTTTTCGTTTGAAAACATTGATCTGGGAAAAAACAGCCCGCCGTGCGGCAGGACAAGAGTGGCGGCTTTGGGTATAATCGCCGCTTTCGCAAACAAAGGTTAAAGCAAATGGCAGACTTCAATCAGATTCTCGACGCCGGCGACGTGGACGGCGGCATCATCAACGTAGTAGTCGAAATCCCGCAGGGTTCGAACCACAAAATCGAATGGAACCGCAAACTGGCGGTGATGCAGCTGGATCGTGTCGAGCCACAGTTGTTTGCCAAACCGACCAATTACGGCTTTATCCCGCAAACGCTGGACGAAGACGGCGACGAACTAGACGCGCTGATCATCACCGACAGCCCGCTGCCCACCGGCATTTTCTTGGAAGCGCGCATTATTGGTGTGATGAAGTTTGTCGATGACGGCGAAGTGGACGACAAAATCGTAGTGGTTCCCGCAGACGACCGCCACACCGGCAATGCCATCAAAACTTTACAGGATTTGCCTGCGCAGCTGATTAAGCAAATTGAGTTCCATTTCAACCATTACAAAGATTTGAAAAAGGCCGGCACCACCAAAGTTGAACACTGGGGCGACATCGAAGAAGCCAAAGCGGTGGTGCGCGAATCCCAAGAACGCTGGAAAAAGCGCTAACTTCTGATTTTTATTGAAAACCGGTTTTCAGGCTGCCTGTTTTGTGTTGCAATCACTTTAAGGCAGCCTGAAAAACAAATCGAAGCATCGGCGAGGTGCCGAGAAACGTTAGTTTTATCGAGTATCGTTTGGAAAATATCGAATACCTGCCGCCATCCGGCGACGAGGGCGGCGAAGTCCAAGCCCTGAATGTTCCACCCCATTCGGTTGAAGCGGAGCAGTCCCTACTCGGCGGCCTGCTGCTGGAAAATGCCGCTTGGGACAAAATCGCTGACCTAATCAGCGAGGGCGACTTCTACCGCCGCGAACACCGTTTGATTTTTCAGGCAATCGAGCTGCTGATCAATGCCAGCCGTCCGGCCGACATCATTACCGTTCAGGAGGAGTTGGAGCGGAACGACGATTTGGAAGCAGCCGGCGGTTTCAACTATTTGGTTACCTTGGCTCAGAACACGCCGTCCGCTGCCAATATCCAACGCTATGCGGAAATCGTGCGCGAGCGCTCCGTTATCCGCCAATTGGCGGAAGTTGGAACGGATATTGCTAGGAATGCCTATAATACCGAAGGCCGTACAGCCGAGCAGCTTTTGGATGAGGCGGAAAATAAGGTATTCCAAATTGCTGAAAGCACGGCAAAATCCAAGCAGGGTTTTTTGGAAATGCCGGTGCTGCTGAAAGAGAATATCGAGCGCATCGACAAGCTCTATCAGCGTGACAATCCCGAAGAAGTAACCGGTTTGGCCACCGGTTTTGCCGATTTGGATAAAATGACTTCCGGCTTGCAAGATGGCGATTTGATTATTGTGGCCGGTCGTCCATCGATGGGTAAAACAGCTTTTGCCATCAATATTGCCGAGCATGTCGCCATTCACCACAAAGCGCCGGTTGCCGTGTTTTCCATGGAGATGGGTGCCGCCCAGCTGGTTATGAGAATGCTCGGTTCGGTCGGTAGGGTGGATCAAAGCGTATTGCGTACCGGTAATTTGGAAGACGAGCATTGGGCGCGCTTGAATGAAGCAGTCGCAAGATTGTCGGATGCGCCGGTATATATCGACGAAACGCCCGGATTAACCGCTCTGGAATTACGCGCCCGCGCCCGCCGCTTGGCAAGGAAATTCAACGGCAGCTTGGGCTTGATTGTGATTGACTATCTGCAGTTGATGTCAGGTTCAGGACGTAGTGATAATCGTGCTTCGGAATTAGGAGAAATCTCCCGATCTTTAAAAGCACTTGCTAAGGAATTGCGGGTGCCGGTAATTGCCTTGTCGCAACTTTCACGCTCGGTCGAGCAGCGAACCGACAAACGACCAATGATGTCCGATTTGCGCGAGTCCGGCGCCATTGAGCAAGATGCTGATTTGATCATGTTTATGTTCCGCGATGAGTATTACACCAAGGAGCAAAGCCAATACAAAGGGCTTGCCGAATGCATTATCGGCAAGCACCGCAACGGTCCTACTGGCAGGGTGTTCCTTACTTTCCTGGGGCAGTTCACTAAATTTGAAAATACTGCTTATGTTCCCGATTTGGGGCAGGATGCCAATTAAATTTTAAAATCTATTTTCTCTGCATATTGATTTCAGGTAGATAAGAATGAATAAGAAAATTAACGGTTTTACCCTAATTGAGCTGTTGGTTACGATAGCTATTCTCGGTATTATGGCTGCCATTGCCATGCCGAGCATGAGTCGTTTTATTGCCAATAGCCAAACATTGAATCGTACCGAACAGGTTGCCAACCTATTTCGTTTTGCCAAATCCGAATCTATCCGGTTGGGCGTGCCTGTTTTAATTTGTGGAGTAACTGTCCGTTCTGATGGCAGGCACTCTGGAGTGTGCGATGCCAATGGCAATGCAAATAGCGGCATGATGGCTTATGCAGATAAGAATAGAAACGGTAAATATGATGCAGGCGGAGATGATTTGGTTGTCCGTACCGTTACGATTAATGGCAATGGCAATTTAAATTTAGTATTGGATATGGAGGCATGTCCTTTGAATTCTTCCCAGTGTGGACGAGTAAATGTGAAAGAGTTTGTTTATATGCCAAGCGGTATGTTTGGGATCAAAGCAAATAGGAACGATGATCCGAGTAACATTTTGGTCGGTAAGGATTTTTTAAAAATTATGGTTTCTAAGGCCAGTAGCCAAGGCAATGAGCGTAGAGTTATTGTAGGTCCCAACGGGAATGTATTTTTGTGCGGAAGCTCGCAAAAAGAAACTTTTGAAAAAAACGGTGCCAGTAGCAAACGTCTTTGTAATTAAAAGATTAGCGATAAGTTATTTAAACAGGCTGATTTAATAATTGCGCGTAGCGCGCAGACAGGTGGTCATTATGAGAAAAAATAATTTGTATATTCTTAATGGATTAAAAAATAAGAATCGTGGATCTACATTGTTAGAAGTAATTGTATCGGTGTTTCTGCTTACTTTCGGTATCTTGGCCTTAATGGCGGCGCAACTGAGATCGGTTTCTAGCGTCTCAGAAGCAGAGAACCGAACCATTGTTGCTCAAGCAGCCGAATCCCTAATGGAAGGCATGCAGGCAAATCCGAGCGGTCTTGAAAGAAGTGGTGGGAAACTGATTAAAACTTATAAGGCTTATGAGGAAGATTCTTCTTCATTTAAAGGGAGTGGACAAGCAGCTTGGCAGGGTAATGTCAGCAATGGGAATTTGGCCAAATGGCATTTAGCAGATTTTAATAATGCATTAGATAGTAAAATGAATAATATTTCCGGCTATGAGTGGAAAGTTTGTCCTGATATTGAGCAGCCAAAAGAACCCAGTATAGGTAATAATGGTAAGGTAAGTAATTGGAATTGTAATTCTAGTGGTTCGGGTATGGCAATTAAAGTTGCTTGGACGATGAAAAGTGAAGATAAAAATAATTCATCTGTATCGTTTAGCTATGTCCTGCGCGTAACAGATTAAAACTTAATTTAAGAATATCATTACTTTAAGAAAGAATAAAAATGAACCGTTATTTATTAAGCAAGCGTTTGAATAGCCATAAAGGCCAAGTGCATGGTTTTACTTTAATTGAGTTTTTGGTGGCGAGCGCTTTGGCCGTGATTGTGATTATGGCCGCAACGGGAACTTATTTTATTACTAGAAAGCTTAATGATTCGGCAGAGCAGCGGGTTGATTTTCAAAGAAATCTTAGAAACGCTTCAAGCATGCTCACTCGTGATGCCCGTGGCGCTGGTGCGTTTGGTTGTTTTAGTACTACCGTGGCTTCTAGTGAGAGATTTCCTCTTGCTGAGGTTGGGGTGAATGGCCCTTTTAGAAGCGGAGGATCGGGTTTTTATAGTAGTATTTTAGATGATGGCGAGAATGGTGGCTATGGGGTGCGTATTATCCCTCAAAACCAATCGACTAATGCATTAACAGCTTTTGGCGCAAATAATATTACTATAAATAGCCCCATTTTGTTGTTTACTTATGGCAAAGGGTACGCGTCCGTTAGTGGTGTTAAGGGACTGGATGCTTTACAGCTGGACAGATCCTATGCTAGCGATGCTGATGTTTCTCAGGCAATTGCCAATAAAGGACAATTGGTTTTAAGCAGCTGCCAGAATGCTGTTGTTGTGAAACCAACAGGCGTTAACGGTGATATTGTTAATTTAAGTAAGGGTGTGGATATTCCGGAAATAGATTCTTCAAATCTAAACGCGGCAACTAATCTTTCGGTAAGCCGGTTATATACTTCTGCTTATTTTGTGGGTACGGTTAATGGTCAGTCCAGCCTGCTGCGGTATGAGTTAGGATCAGACGGAACATGGCAAGGGCCTCAACTGCTTAGTGAAGGTGTCTCGCAAATGACGGTAAATTTTGGGTACCTTAAAAACTGTGTTGCGGCATCAAGCCCGGCAGCAGCTTCTAATATTTTTACATTAAAGCATTCTTATGATTTTTCTGATGATTTGTCGCAAAAAACTTTGCCTGCAATCATTCGGATTAGTTTGACTTATGATAATGACTTGTCAGGTAGCCAAGCACGGACTGAGGACTTTATAATTAATGCGACAGTCAGAAGTGGTAATTCTTGTATTAATAGTTTAATTTGATGAGGTAAATAACGATGATGCCTAACCGTAAAAAACAGCAGGGTTTTTCACTTTTTATTGTGGTTGTTGTGCTGATAGTTATTGCCTTATTGGTGATGGTAACAGTTCAATCCTCATCCTCTGAATCACGATCCAGTTCTAATGATGCGGATAGGAAATTTGCTTTATCCTCTGCAGAAGATGGCTTAAGAAATGCAGAATCAATGATAAAAGCGAATGCTGAAGCTAAAAAAGTAATGACATTTTATGCAAATTGTACTGACGGATTGTGCAGGCCGGTAACAAATACCCATTATCCTGAATCTACGGAGAGTGATCGTTTGTTCAGATATGATGGCAACGGAAGGGTTACTGTGGAAGCAATCCAACGCTGCGGAACAGGATCGATGAGTAAGCCTTGTACTACTCCTAATACAGTATTAGACAAAGGGGATAAAGGGAATCGCAGTATTACAGCAAAAGGATCTAATACCCAAACCATTATCGAATATATGGGGCAAAAGAAAGCGGAAGATGGTTCCTTGCATGATTACTTCCGGATAACCTCAAGAGCAAAGGGTGAGAATTCGGATACTATCGTAACGCTTCAAAGCTATGTGGAGTTGTATAATGAATAATAGCGGTCATTTATCCTTTTCTGTAGGTAAAGGCTTTACCTTAGTAGAGATGATGGTTGTTATCGTTATTCTTGGTGTGTTGGCAGCGATAGCTTTTCCGTCATATCAGGCATCTATTGAGAAAACTAATATGGCTACCGCCAAGCAGGAAATGATTTCTATACGTCAGACTTTGGCAAAAGAAAAAGTTTCATCTCCAAGTAGTTATAAAAAATCTACTGACTATAATGACTTTTTAAACCGTATGACGAAAAATGCGCCTAAAGGCTTGGCGGAAAAATATGAGCTTAAGGGTACAGTTGTCGGAGAAGGTGGGTCAAATAGTAAGATTTTTTCTATTGTTTTGCAGGCGGTTCCGAAAAACCCCAATTATAAATTTGGTCTGTGGATGGATCGGTATGGTTATGTGTTCAAATGCCCTAAGAGTGTAGTGACAAGTGCTATTCAAACAGCAAGGAATCGCCAGTGTGAACCATTTTAAATCTGAAATTTTCATCTAAATAAGCCATTATTCAGCAGAACATTAATGCATTAATGTTCTGCTTTTTGTATGATTGCGGCCGTTGTAGAAACTCTTGGGAGATGACTAATGTCGTTTGCTGTGGTGGGCAGCCGTGCGCTTTGTGGGATGGATGCGCCCTTGGTGGAAGTGGAGGTGCATCTGGCCAACGGTTTGCCGCAATTTAATATTGTCGGTTTGCCCGATACTGAAGTGAAAGAGAGCAGAGACCGGGTGCGTGCGGCGATTATTCAAAGCGGCTTTGAGTTCCCGGCTAAGAAGATTACCGTTAACTTGGCGCCGGCGGATTTGCCCAAGGAGTCCGGACGTTTTGATTTGCCGATTGCAATCGGTATTTTGGCCGCATCGGGTTTGGTGGTGCCGGATGCGCTACCCAAATACGAATTGGCGGGAGAGCTGGCGCTGTCAGGTTTACTGCGTCCGATACGTGGCGGTCTGTCGATGGCATGGCAGGCGAATCAGGTGGGGCGCAGTTTTATTTTGCCGGCAGAAACGGCGCTTCAGGCTGCGGTTGTCAGCGAAGTAGAAGTATATGGAGCGAACAGTTTGGCGGAAGTGGCGGCGCATTTAAATGGTATCAATGTGATACAGCCGGCAGATTGTGCGGTGCCAAAACCAGCGCAGCAGGTTTCATTGCCGGATCTGAAAGATGTGAAAGGGCAGCATACCGCCCGCCTGGCTTTGGAAATCTCGGCGGCCGGCGGGCACAGCCTGCTGTTGATGGGGCCGCCGGGTACCGGTAAATCCATGCTCGCTCAACGGCTGCCTTCGATTTTGCCGCCGCTAACCGATGCCGAACAAATCGAAGTGTGGAAACTGCAATCGCTGCTGCCGCGTTATGCCCATAATCCAAGCAGCGGACGCCCGTTTTTGGCGCCGCACCATTCTGCCAGCCTGGTGGCGCTGGTAGGCGGCGGCATGGGCGTCAATGTGCGGCCGGGTGCCATTTCTTTGGCCAATAAAGGCGTGCTGTTCTTGGACGAACTGCCCGAATTCGACCGCAAAACCCTTGAAGCCCTGCGCGAGCCGTTGGAGAGCGGCGAAATCCATATTTCCCGTGCTGCAATGCACGTTACTTTTCCAGCCGATTTCCAACTGGTTGCCGCGATGAATCCCTGCCCGTGCGGCTATTACGGCCATCCGGTTAAACCTTGCACCTGCACGCCCGACAGCATTGCCCGCTACCGCAGCAAGATTTCCGGTCCGCTGCTCGATCGCATGGACTTAATCATGGAAGTACCAGCCTTGAGCAGTGCCGATTTGCTGCAGGCGCAGGCCGGCGAAAGCAGTGCTGCCGTGCTGGAAAGGGTAATGGCTGCGCGCGAGCGCCAATACCGCCGCCAAGGCAAACTTAATGTTGCGCTGTCGCCGACCGATTTGGATCAACAGGCGCAAATCAGCGATCAGGTAAAAGAAACGCTGGGCAATTTGGTGGAGAAACTCTCGCTTTCAGCCCGCAGTTTCCACCGGATTTTGCGCATCGCCCGCACGTTGGCCGATTTGGCGGCAGACGATAAGGTAGAGCGCGGCCATATTCTCAAGGCCGTCAGCTTCCGCCGCAGTATGTAAAACAGCCGTTTCAGGCAGCCTGAAAATGCTGTTTGCGTTAATGGTATCTGCAAAGCTCAGCCGGTTTTTATGCCTGCACCATTCTTGCGCCGGTTCACTTCAGCCAGTAGAATCCGCTTGTTTTAAAATTTGTATTTTTTTGTAAAACAGCCGTTCAGGCAGCCTGAAAACGCTGTTTTGCCCGTTAAGCGCCTTTCAGGCTGCCTGCCATGCTTCCCATTTGCCGCGACCCTGCCGCCCCCATGCCCGATCCGCTGCCGGATTTTCTCTATCCGGCAGCGGAAATTCCGCGCGAAGGGCTGTATCTGTGGCAGGATAGCGACGGTTTGGCGCTGTGCAAAGCCGGCGAAAAAGGGCGGGTGCGGGTGGATTTTGCCGCCGGTGCTGCCCAGTACCGGCAGCATAAAGGTGGCGGCGAACTGATTGCTAAAGCCGTCAACCACACCGCCAAACCGCTGGTGTGGGATGCCACCGGCGGGCTGGGGCGCGATGCCTTTGTGCTTGCCGGTTTGGGGCTGCAAGTGCGGGTATTCGAGCGCCATCCGTCGGTTGCCCTGCTGCTGACCGACGGCCTTGCCCGCGCGCAAAACTTGCCCGAAACCACCGAAACCGCTGCCCGCATCCGCCTGTATGCGGGCGATGCCGTTGCCCTAATGCCCGAATTGCTGGCGGCAGGGGAAAGTGCCCCCGATGTGGTTTATCTCGATCCCATGTATCCCGAGCGGCGCAAGAGCGCGGCGGTTAAAAAAGAAATGGCGTATTTTCACGAGCTGGTCGGCAGCGCCGCGGCCGCCGACGATGCCGCGCTGCTTGACTGCGCCCGCCGCACCGCCCGCAAGCGCGTGGTGGTGAAACGTCCGCGCTTGGGCGAAGAGCTGGCGGGCTGCCGGCCGGATTACTGCTACAGCGGCAAATCGACGCGTTTTGACGTCTATCTGCCCTTTGCCGCCCTGCAGGCAGCCTGAAAGCCGGAAAACATTCCCGCATCTGCGCATCCGCCGGACGCCCCCCGCGCCAAACCCTTTTTCAGGTTGCTTCAGGCAGCCTGAAAGTCCGCAACAAAGCAAAAACAACACCGAAACCGAACACAAACATGCAACACCCCATCAACGTATCCCCCAGCCAGACCGCCTTTGACGCAGCGGAAGACGAAACCATTCTGGCCGCCGCCATCCGCCAGGGCATCAATCTGCCGCATTCCTGCCAAAGCGGCGTTTGCGGCTCCTGCGCCGCCCGCCTGCTTTCAGGCAGCGTGCGCAAAAGCGCCGAGTACGACGACTATGTGCTGACCGAAGAAGAGCTCGCTTCGGGCATGATTCTTTTGTGCTGCAGCCAGGCGCAAAGCGCGGTGGAAGTCGATATGCCGTCCTACGCCGGCACCAAAGCCATCGACATCCGCACCCTGCCGGCGCGCATCGGCAAGGTCGATATCCGCGGCGACGTTGCCGTGATGAGCGTGGCGCTGCCCAAAGCGCCGCCCTTTTGCTTTTACGCCGGCCAGTATATGGAAATCCTGACCAAAGACGGCGGCCGCTACTATTCCATCGCCAGCTCGCCCGATAGCAAAGGCACGCTCGAATTCCACATCCGCCATCAGGCCGGCGGCATGTTTTCGCCGCAGCTGTTTTCAGGCAGCCTGAAAAGCGGGTCGATTATTCGCCTGCGCGGCCCCTTGGGTTCGTTTACCCTGAACGAAGAGAGCAACGCGCCGCTGCTGCTGCTGGCCACCGGCACCGGTCTGGCGCCGGTTAAAAGCATACTGCACCGCCTGGCCGACACCGCCAGCACCCGCCCCGTCCATCTGTATTTCGGCGCCCGCGGCCGCGACGGTTTGTACGACGAAAGCGCGCTGCAGGAATTGCTGGCCAGACTGCCCGCCGCGTCCTACACGCCGGTGCTCTCCCGAGCCGACAGCCAATGGCAGGGCGCGCAGGGCTATATCCAAGAGCAGGCGCTGCGCGACTATCCCGAGCTGTCCGCCTTTGAAGCCTACGCCTGCGGCTCGCCGGCGATGATCCGCGAAGCCAAGCAGCGCTTTATAGCCGCCGGCCTGGCCGACAAGGCGTTTTACAGCGACGCCTTTACCGCCCATGTTTAAACCCTTCCGACCAATCCGTCAGGCAGCCTGAAAGCCGCTGCCGCCCATTTTTGCAAAGGAACCGAGATGAAACACGGCAAACACATCCTGCTCGGCATCAGCGGCAGCGTCGCCGCCTACAAAGCCTGCGAGCTGGTACGCCTGCTGTCCAAACAAGGCCATCAGGTGCAGGTAGTGATGACCGCTTCCGCCGCCCGCTTTGTCGGCGTGCAGACCCTGCAGGCGCTCAGCGGCCGGCCGGTGCTGACTGATGCCGCTCTGCAGGAAGGCGACGGCATGGCGCACATCCGTGCCGTGCGCGCCGCCGATCTGATGCTGGTTGCCCCCGCCAGCGCCAACACCATCGCCAAAATCGCCAACGGCCTGGCCGACAACCTGCTCACCGAAATGGCCGCCGCCCGCAGCTGCCCGCTGGTGCTGGCGCCGGCGATGAATGTAGAGATGTGGAACAACCCCGCCAACCGCCGCAACATCGCCCGCCTGCAGGAATTCGGCGTGCAGCTGATGGGGCCGGACGAAGGCGAGCAGGCCTGCGGCGAAACCGGCGAAGGACGGATGCTCGAAGCTGCCGAAATCGCCGAATGGCTGCCCGATTTGTGGTCGGCCAAACCGCTGGCGGGCAAAAACGTGCTGATTACCGCCGGCGCCTGCTACGAAGCCATCGACCCCGTGCGCGGGCTAACCAACCGCTCCAGCGGCCGCATGGGCGTTGCCCTGGCGCGCGCTTGCCGTGCCGCCGGCGCCCGCGTCAGCCTGGTGCACGCCGGCATGCAGGTGCCGGTGCCCGCCGGCTTGGCCCATGTCGAAGCCGTAGAAAACGCCCAGCAGATGTACGACGCGGTTTTCCGCCGTCTCCACGGCCAAGACGTCTTTATCTCGGTGGCCGCGGTAACCGACTACAAACCGGCGCAAACCGCCGAGCACAAATTGAAAAAAGACGCCGGCGCCGTGCCGCCCGCCATCGAATTGGCTGAAAACCCCGATATCCTGCAGGCGGTTGCCAAGCGCCCCAATTCGCAGGTGTTCTGCGTCGGCTTTGCTGCCGAAAGCGAAAACCTGCTGGAAAACGCCCGCGCCAAACGCGAGAAAAAAGGCGTGCCGCTGATGGTGGCCAATCTGGTTAGCGACGCGCTGGGCAAGGACAGCAACAAAATCGTGCTGCTGGACAACGAAAAAGAAGCCGAAATACTCGAAAGCAGCAAAGAGCAGGCCGCCCGCGCCATCGTTGCCCGTCTGGCCACGCTGCTGATGCAGCGCCCGCGCCATGCCGCAGCTGCTGCTGAAAAAGACGAAGGCAAAAACCAAGACCAGGCCGACCAAGATACGCCCGCAGAAACCGAAGAAATGCCGGCGCAAACCGATTGATCAGCCCAACCAAAAGCAGCCTGAAAACCGTTTGAAGCGGTTTTCAGGCTGCTTTTTTGTGCGTTTACGTCAGAATCCAAATGCTTTCAGGCTGCTTACTCGATGCCGTATTGGATGGTCACCACCAGCCGCACGTTTTTCTCGACGGTGCTGGTGTCGTAGCTGCCGCCGTAGTCGCTGTTATCTTCCGAAGAAGGGTTGGGCGACTGGATGTCGAACGAGCCCTGCGAGGCCGACTGCATGGCGCCGACTTTGGCGTTGCCGGTTTTGGCGAATTCTTCGGCGCGCACCTGCGCGTCTTGGGTGGCTTTGGCGATCAGATCGCGTTTGATGCTTTCCAGATTTTCCAAATAGTATTTCGGATTTTCAAAATTCACGCTGTCGTCTTCGGCGCGCAAATCCTGAATGGCGGCCAGCGCGGTTTTGAGTTTGTCCAAATCCTTGGTGGAAATGACGATGGTGCGTTTGGCATCGTAGCCGTTTTCGCGGCTATGGCGCTCGCCCTGCGCGTCGGTGTAGTAATCGGTGTGGACGCTGATGTCGGTGTCTTCGCTTTGGAAGGACGCGGCATCAAAGCCGTGGCTCTGCAAAAAGTCTTTGACGCGCTTGATTTTGCTGTCGCTCTTGGTGCGGGCATCGGCGTAGCTGCCGCCCCAGATTTTCACGCCCACCTGCCAGGTGCCGACGGTGGCGTGGTGGCGGGCTTCGGCCAGCCCTTTCACGGTAATCACGCCCGGCTGGCGCAGGTTTTTAAACTGGTAGCCGAGCACGAAAGCGGCGGCCAGCAGGCCGAGCGACAGAATTACGGCCGGCAGGCCGAAGGAAGGTTTGCGGTCGGACATCGTATTCTCCTGACTATGGCAACAATCGGGCGGCAAAGCAGCCTGAAAGATACAGCGGCTTTTTCAGGCTGCCGATGGCCTGATGCCGATTGTAGCGCCGTTTGCGGCGGCGGGATATGGTTTCAGGCTGCCCGATGCGGCATCAGGCAGCCTGAAACCGTTTGGCAAGCCTTTCAGGCTGCCTGTTTCTTCCATGCGGCAGTCAGAGAGACAAAAAGCAGCCTGAAAGATTTTCAGGCTGCTTTTTGCAGCAGCGAGTTTTCCCCAATGGCGTCATTCTCATGCCGGCGGGAATCTTGGTGGGCTTAAGCGGCAGTTTGCCTGAACGGGTATTGCGGGCAAGCCGGCAGGCAGCCTGAAAATACTTTGCCGATTGGTTTTTCAGGCTGCCTGTTGCTGTCGTGCAGCAATCAGAGATACAAAAAGCAGCCTGAAACGCTTTTCAGGCTGCTTTGGATATCGTCCGCATCAGGCTTTGTTTGCCAGCGCGGCCTTGATGTAGGCGGCAAACAGCGGGTGGCCTTTGCGCGGGGTGGAAGTGAACTCGGGGTGGAACTGGCAGGCGAAGAACCACGGATGCACGTTTTGCGGCAGTTCGATGGTTTCCACCAGCCGCTCGCGTCCGGCGGAGACGCCGCCGATCACCAAACCGGCTGCTTCGAGCTGCGGCAGGTAGCGGTTGTTGACTTCGTAGCGGTGGCGGTGGCGTTCGCGGATTTCTCCGGCGCCGTAGATTTTGGCGGCGAGGCTGCCGGCTTTGAGTTCGACTTCCTGCGCACCCAGCCGCATGGTGCCGCCCAAATCGGCGTTTTCGTCGCGCTTTTCCACGCTGCCGTCGGCGGTCTGCCATTCGTCGATCAGGGCGATCACCGGCGCTTCGGTTTTCAAATCAAACTCGGTGGAATTGGCTTTGGCCAGACCGGCTTTGTCGCGGGCGTATTCGATCAGGGCAATCTGCATGCCCAGGCAGATGCCCAGATAGGGGACTTTGTGCTCGCGGGCGTAGCGGGCGGCGGCGATTTTGCCTTCCACGCCGCGCACGCCGAAGCCGCCGGGCACCAGTACGGCATCGAAGCCCTGCAGGCAGCCGGTGCCGTCCCGTTCGATGCTTTCACTGTCGATATAGGTGATTTGCACGTCGGTATTGGTGTGGATGCCGGCGTGTTTGAGCGCTTCGGTGAGTGATTTGTAGGACTCGGTGAGATCGACGTATTTGCCGACCATCGCCAGGCGCACGGTGTGCTGCGGGTTTTTGATCGCGTAAACAATTTTTTTCCAGTCGGTCAGATCGGCCTGGCGCACGTTAAGCTGAAGCTGCTCGGTGATGATGTTGTCGATGCCCTGGCTGTGCAGCATTTCGGGGATTTCGTAAATGCTCGCGGCATCGTAGCTGCCGACCACCGCGCGTTCTTCGACATTGCAAAACAGGGCGATTTTGCGCCGCTCTTCTTCGGGCAGCGGGCGATCCATGCGGCAGATCAGCACGTCGGGCTGGATGCCGATTTCGCGCAGCTCTTTCACCGAGTGCTGGGTGGGCTTGGTTTTGATTTCGCCGGCGGCGGCGATGTAGGGAACGTAGGAAAGGTGGACAAACAGGGTGTTGCTGCGGCCAAGCTGGCTGCGCATCTGGCGGATGGCTTCCAAAAACGGCAGCGACTCGATGTCGCCCACCGTGCCGCCGATTTCCACAATCGCCACGTCTTTGCCCGCTGCGCCTTCGTGGATGCGGCGTTTGATTTCGTCGGTGATGTGCGGGATCACCTGCACTGTGCCGCCCAGATAGTCGCCGCGCCGTTCTTTGGCGATGACGCTTTCGTACACCTGGCCGGTGGAGAAGCTGTTGCGGCGGCTCATGGTGGCGTTGATGAAGCGTTCGTAATGCCCCAAATCAAGGTCGGTTTCCGCGCCGTCGTCGGTTACGAACACTTCGCCGTGCTGGAAGGGGCTCATGGTGCCGGGATCGACGTTGATATAGGGATCGAGCTTGAGCATGGTTACATCCAGCCCGCGCGATTCGAGAATGGTGGCAATAGAAGCGGCGGCGATGCCTTTTCCTAATGAAGAGACGACGCCGCCGGTTACAAAGATAAATTTTGTCATGGTGTGCTGCCTGTGTCGGAAAGCGCGATTTTACCGTAAACCGTTTGAAAAGCAAGAGCGGCAGGCAGCCTGAAACGGCGGCCAAACGGCTTTCAGGCTGCTTTGAACCGGCGCTTTTCAGGCAGCCTGAAAGCATTGCCCTGCCGGCTGTGGCATAATCGGCGCCTTCCCCTTATCCGCAATCGGAGCCAAGTATGAACGCAGTCGAACCCGGCAATATTTTTATTGTTTCCGCCGCATCGGGCACCGGTAAAACCACGCTGGTATCGCGCCTGACCGCCGCGCAGCCGCAAATCCGCGTATCGGTGTCGCACACCACCCGCGCCCCGCGCGAGGGCGAAGAGCACGGCTGCCACTATTATTTCGTCAGCCGCGAAGAGTTTGTCGAACTGATCGGGCAGGGCGCTTTTCTCGAACACGCCGAAGTGTTCGGCAATTTCTACGGCACCGGCATCGAATCGGTGCGGCAGATGAGCGAGGCCGGCTACGACGTGATTTTGGAAATCGACGTGCAGGGCGCCGCCCAAGTGCGCCGCGCGCTGCCCGAAGCGGTGGGCATTTTTATCCTGCCGCCGTCGCTGGCGGTGCTGGCCGAGCGCCTGCGCGGGCGCGGCACCGACAGCGCCGAAGTCATCGAGCGCCGGCTGGGTTTGGCCGCCGAGGAAATTCAGGAAGCGCTGTCTTTCGATTACGCGGTCATTAACCACGATCTCGATCAGGCCGAAGCCGAGCTGCTGGCGATTGTCCGCGCCCAGCGCTGCAGTCTGCGGCGGCAACGTAAAGCAATTGAAAAAATATTGCAAAATACTTAAAATTTGGCCGTTCCCTTGTTTCAGGCTGCCTGAGGGCAGCCTGAAAACGTTTTTATCACTTACCGACACCCGAAAGAGCGCATATGGCACGCATTACCGTAGAAGACTGCATCACCAAAATCCCCAACCATTTCGACCTGACCCTGATCGCCGCCCGCCGCGCCCGCCAACTGGAAAACGGTACCGACCCGCTGGTTGACGATGTCCGCAACAACAAAGCCACCGTAACCGCGCTACGCGAAATCGCCGCCGGCCAAGTGGGCGAAGAAATTCTCAACCGCGGCCGCTGAGGGGGCTTTATGAGCGTTCCGCCGCCCCTTGCCGATTACGACAGCATCACCGCCCCCGTGCGCGAGATGCTGTTTCGCAAAGCCGACTACCTGAGTGCGGAAGACCTGCAGGTGCTGGAAAAAGCCTGCGCTTTCGCCTTTCGCGCCCACGGTTCGCAAAAGCGGCAGAGCGGCGAGCCCTATATCACCCACCCCATCAGCGTAACCGCCGAGCTGGCCGGCTGGCGCATGGATCTGCAAACCCTGTGCGCCGGCCTGATGCACGACGTGCTGGAAGACACGCCGACCGGCAAGGCGCAGATTGCCGAAGGCTTCGGCGATACCGTTGCCGAGATGGTGGACGGCTTATCCAAACTCGACAAACTCGAATACGACAGCCAGGCCGAACACCAGGCCGAGAGTTTCCGCAAACTGATTCTGGCGATGACCCGCGACGTGCGGGTGATTATCGTCAAACTCGCCGACCGCCTGCACAATATGCGCACCCTCGGCGCCAAAAACGCGCAAAGCCGCCACCGCATCGCCACCGAAACGCTGGAAGTGTACGCCCCCATCGCCAACCGGCTGGGGCTGAATCATGTTTACCGCGAGCTGCAGGACCTGTCTTTCCAGGCCATGCACCCTTCGCGCTACCGCGTGCTGCAAAGGGCGATGGCCGAATTCAAAAAAAGCGGGCACGACGTCATCGAACGCGTGCTGCGCGAATTCAGCCTGCTGCTGACCGGCGCCAATATCGAAGCGCAGATTCAGGGGCGCGAGAAAAACCTCTACAACATCCACCAGAAAATGGTGTCCAAACACCTGCGCTTTGAAGAAGTGCTGGATATCTACGGCTTTCGCGTAATCGTCAACAGCGTCTCCGCCTGCTATACCGCGCTGGGCGCGCTGCACAGCCTGTACAAACCGCGGCCGGGCAAAATCAAAGACTACATCGCCATCCCCAAAAGCAACGGCTACAAAAGCCTGCACACCACGCTCACCGGCCCTTACGGCCTGCCGATAGAAGTGCAGATCCGTACCCGCGAAATGCACCGCATCGCCGAATCGGGCGTGGCCAGCCATTGGGCCTACAAAGCCGGCGAAGGCAAGGAAGACGAAGCCTCGCTGCGCACCAACCAATGGCTGCAGAGCATTCTCGATCTACAAACCCGCAGCGACAACGCCATTGAGTTTCTTGAGCACGTCAAAGTCGATCTGTTTCCCAACGAAGTCTATATCTTTACGCCCAAAGGCAAGATTTTCACCCTGCCGCGCGGCGCCACGCCGATCGATTTCGCCTACGCCGTGCATACCGACATCGGCAACCGCTGCGTCGGCGCCCGCGTCAATAAAACCCCGGTGCCGCTGCGTACCGTGCTCAAAACCGGCGACACCGTCGAAATCATCACGTCCGATCACGGCAAGCCCAGTCCGGCGTGGTTGTCGTTTGCCGCATCCAGCCGCGCCCGCAGCGCCATCCGCAGCTACATCAAAAACACCAGCCGCGAAGATGCCGTCGCCCTGGGCGAGCGCCTGCTGGCCAGTGCCCTTTCCAGCCTGCTGCCGCGCCGCATCGCCGAATCGGACGAGCTGATGGAAAAATACCTTGAAGATCTGCAGGCGCGCCAAATCCGATTCGACGACATCCTGTACGACATCGGTCTCGGCCGCACCCAGCCGGTATCGGTGGCGATGGAAGTGGCGGCGCTGGCCGGCCGCCATCTGGGCGGCGAAGTCAAACTCGGCACCGTCAAAATCTTCGGCAACGAAACCAGCCGCGCCCATCTGGGCAAATGCTGCATGCCGATTCCGGGCGACAACGTGCGCGCCGTAATCGTCAAAGACCAGGGCATGTTCGTCCACCGCGACACCTGCCCGCTGCTTTTGAAAACCGATCCCGAGCACCAGCTGGATGCCGATTGGGCGGACATCGCCGTCGGCCACCGCCTGTACGATACCGTGGTAACCGTCTCTTCCGTCGATACCCACGCCCTGCTGGCCGCCATCACTTCCGCCATTTCCGACAGCGGCGGCAACATCGCCTCGGTCGATACCCTCACCAGCGCCCAGCCCGGCAGCGAAGGTTTTGCCGAATTCCGCTTCCAGCTCAATGTGCGCGATTTGAAACACCTGCAGCAGATTACCGAAAACCTGCACCAGATTCCGCAGGTACGCAAAGTCGTGCGCGAATAGCCCCGCCGCCTTTCGGTTTTACTTTCAGGCTGCTTGTTTCCTGCAGGCAGCCTGAAAGCGCGAAAGCAGCCTGAAAACCCTTTTTCCTTTTCGTCCGACGAAAGACCTTATGAACAAACAACCCTCGCTGTTCGGCGGCGCCATGATTATCGCCGGCACCGTTATCGGCGCCGGCATGCTGGCCAACCCCACCGCCACTTCCGGCATCTGGTTTGCCGGCTCGCTTTTGGTGCTGCTCTATACCTGGTTTTCCATGCTCACGTCCGGGCTGATGATTCTCGAAGCCAACACCCACTACCCGCACGGCGCCAATTTCGACACCATGGTCAAAGACCTGCTCGGTCGGCCGTGGAATATCGTTAACGGCCTGTCGGTGGCCTTTGTGCTGTATCTGCTGACCTATGCCTACATCACCGCCGGCGGCGGCCTGACCGCCGGCGCGCTCGGCGGCCTGCTGCCGGCACCTTCGCCCGACGGCGCGCCGCTGTGGATGGGGCAGCTGCTGTTTGCGCTGGTATTTGCCGGCTGCGTGTGGTGGTCGGCGCGGCTGGTGGATCGCTTCACTTCGATTCTGATCGGCGGCCTGGTGCTGTCGTTTATCTGGGCAACCGGCGGCCTGATCGGTTCGGCAAAACTGCCGGTGCTGCTCGATTCGGCGGCTCCCGCCGATACTTCCTACTGGATATTCGTCGGCGCCGCGCTGCCGGTGTGCCTGGCTTCTTTCGGCTTTCACGGTAACGTTTCCAGCCTGCTGAAATATTTTCGCGGCGACGCGCGCAAAGTGTCGCGCGCATTGTGGGGCGGCACCCTGATCGCGCTGGTGGTTTATGCGCTGTGGCAGCTGGCGGTGCAGGGCAATCTGCCGCGCTCCGCCTTCGGGCCGGTGATTGCCGCCGAAGGCAAAGTCGGCGTGCTGATTGCCGAGCTTTCCAAATTCACCGCCACCGGCAGCATGGCGCAGATTCTCGCGTTTTTCTCCTACACCGCCATCGCCAGCTCCTTTCTCGGCGTCACCCTCGGCCTGTTCGACTACATCGCCGATTTGTTCGGCTTTGACGACAGCCGCGCCGGCCGCAGCAAAGCCGCGCTGATTACCTTTTTGCCGCCCTTGCTGTTCAGCCTGCGCTGGCCGGGCGGTTTCGTTACCGTAATCGCCTATGTCGGGCTGGTGGCAACGGTCTGGACGGCGCTGACTCCCGCCGCGCTGTTGTACGCCGCGCGCAAAAAATTCGGCACCGGCCGCGGCTACAGCGTTTACGGCGGCTACGGCATGATGCTGTGGGTGCTGCTGTTCGGCCTGGCCAACATCGCCGCGATGGTGCTGGGCATGATGGGCAAACTGCCGGTGTTTGCCGGCTGAACCTTCCCGCCGTTTCAGGCAGCCTGAAACGGCTTTTTCCGTTTCGCAGCCCTTTTCAGGCTGCCTTTTCCCCCTGCATAAAGGAGCAAACCATGCAAGAAACCACCCTCAAAATCGGCGGCATGACCTGCGGCGGCTGCGTTGCCAATGTTGAAAAAATCCTGCGCGGCATCGACGGCGTCGAACGCGCCGACGTCAGCCTGGACGAAGGTCTCGCCCGCGTGCGCTTCGATACGCAGCGCACTAGCGTAGCCGAGCTGGTCGACGCGGTGGAAGACGCCGGCTTTGATGCCGAAGCAGCCTGAAAACCCTTCCCGCCGTTTCAGATGCAGGCAGCCTGAAACGGTTTTTTATTGGCGCAGCCGCTCCCATACACGGTGCAGGCTGCTTTCTTGGCGAAAGGACAAACCATGAGCAGGCAGCCTGAACACGCCGGCGGCCAAACCGTGCCGCTGTGGCGCGCGCCGCCCGACATCCGCAGCCTGGCCGCCGCGCTGGCACACCGGCCGCAGCAGCGCGACTGGGCGGTATGCCTGCCCGATACCGCCCTGCCGCAATGGCCGCTGCCCGCCGCTGCTACCGCCGGCGAAGTCCGCCTGCGGCAGGCGCTGGACGAAGCCTGCCGCACCCTGCAGTTTGCCGGCGCCAACCTGCTGGCCGACATCCTGCACGGCCGCGATTTGTGGCTGCTGCCGAGCGCCGCCGCAGCCGCAGCCGGCGACTATTTTGCCGCGATTGACGTGCAGGACGGCGAGCCTTGGGCTTGCAGGCAGCCTGAAAACGACGGCAAACCCTGGCTTGGGCAGCCTGAAAGCCCGTTTCCCGAACATGTGCTGGTTATCGGCGCGGGCATTGCCGGTGCCGCCACCGCCTACGAGCTGGCGCGGCGCGGCGTGAAAGTGAGCGTGTTCGACGCCGCGCCCGCCGCCGCCCACGCCGCTTCCGGCAACCGCCAGGGCCTGCTGTACGCCAAAATTTCCGCCCACGACACCGCCCAAACCGAGCTTCTGCTGTGCGGCTACGGCTACAGCCGCCGCCTGCTGGCGCAGCTTTTGCCCGAACATGACTGCTGGGGCGGCGACGGCGTGCTGCATCTGGATTACAACGACGCCGAGCGCCGCCGCCACGATGCCCTCGCCGCGCAAACGCAGCATCGCCACCTGTACCGCCGCGTCGGCGCAGACGAAGCCGCCGCCATTGCCGGCATCAGCATCGGCAGCGGCGCGCTCTACTGGCCGCAGGGTGTGTGGCTCAACCCGCCGGCGCTGGTAACGGCGCTGCTGGCGCACGAAAACATCACGTTTTTGCCCGAATACCGCGTTCAGGCTGCCGCTTTCGACGGCGAAAACTGGCAGATTGATACCGGCCGCGGCCGTTTTGCCGGCAGCCACATCGTTTTGTGCACCGGCGCCGGCAGCCTGAACGCCCCGCTGCTGCGCGACTTCCCGCTGCAGACCATCCGCGGCCAAACTTCGCTCGCCGCCGCTACCGCCGCCAGCCGCCGTCTGCGCGCCGCCTTATCCGGCGAGAGCTATATTTCCCCCGCCTGGCGCGACGCCCATTGCTACGGCGCCAGCTTCGTCCACCACGACGAAGGCAGCAACTGGCGCGAAGCGGACGAAAACGGCAACCGCGCCGCGCTGGCCAAACTCAATCCCGAACTTTTTGCCGACCTGTCGCCGCTGCCTGCCGCCGCCAGCCTGAAAGCGGACAGACGCGGCCACGCCGCCCTGCGCTGCGACAGCTACGACCACCTGCCGCTGGCCGGCGCGCTGGCCGATGCCGCCGCCATGCGCCGCGATTACGCCAAACTCGCGCTCGACAAAAACTACCGTCTCGCCCACATCCCCTGCCCATGGCTGCCGCAAGCCTACGCCAACACCGCCCACGGCAGCCGCGGCCTGGCCACCGCCCCGCTGTGCGCCGCCGACATCGCCGCGCAAATCTGCGGCCACCCGCGCCCGCTTTCGCCGCGCCTGCGCCGCGCACTGCACCCCAACCGCGTGATCGCCCGCAGCATCGTCCACGGCCGCGAAAACCGAGCCGTTTAATACCCGCAAGCCACAGCAAAGCAGCCTGAAAGCCGGTTTTCCGGTTTTCAGGCTGCTTTGAGCTTTCAGGCTGCTCTGGGACTTTTGTGCTAGGATGCGTCGGCAGAGTTTGCAAACAGCGGCTGCCGCCGATACGGCATGCCGATATCAATAAAACCCGCTCTGCATCCGTTTTCCAATCTGATACAAAGGATTCCCCATGCCCGCCCCCATCATCCCCGCCCTCGACCTCATCGACGGCCAAGTCGTGCGCCTACACCAAGGCGACTACGACCGCGCCACCCAATACACCGCTGACCCCGCCGCCGTCCTCGCCGCCTACGCCGCGCAGGGCGCGCAAACCCTGCACCTCGTCGATTTAAGCGGTGCCAAAGACCCAACGCGCCGGCAAACCGCGCTGATAGGCGAATTGGTGGCGCAAGCCGCCTGCCCGATACAAGTTGGCGGCGGCATCCGTAGCGCCGCAGAAATCGCCGCCCTCTTGGACGCGGGCGCGGCGCGCGTCGTCATCGGCTCGATGGCAGTCAGGCAGCCTGAAACCGTCAAAAACTGGTTTGCCCGCTTCGGCGCGGCGCGACTGGTGCTGGCGCTGGACATCCGCATCGAAGGCGGCGTCAAGCGCGTCGCGGTAAACGGTTGGCAGGACACCGCCGCCTTGACGCTGGAAGACACCATCGCCGCCTACCAAAGCGTCGGCCTCGCCCATGTGCTCTGCACCGACATCTCGCGCGACGGCACGCTTGCGGGCAGCAATACCGCCCTCTACCGCGAGCTGGCCGCTGCGTTCCCCGACATTGCTTTTCAAGCATCGGGCGGCATCGGCACGCTGGCCGACATCCAAGCCCTGCAAGATAGCGGCGTGGCAGGCATCATCGTCGGCCGCGCCCTTCTCGAAAAACAATTCACCGTAAAGGAAGCCATCACATGCTGGCAAAACGCATCATCCCCTGCTTAGACGTGCGCGACGGCAAAGTCGTCAAAGGCGTGCAATTCCGCAACCACGAAACCATCGGCGACATCGTGCCGCTGGCAGCGCGCTACGCGGCCGAAGGCGCAGATGAGCTGGTGTTTTACGACATCACCGCCTCCAGCGACGGTCGCACCGTCGAAAAAAGCTGGGTGCGGCGCGTCGCCGAAGTCATCGACATCCCCTTTTGCGTCGCCGGCGGCATCAAAAGCGTGGCAGACGCCGAACAAATCTTCGCCGACGGCGCCGACAAAATCTCCATCAACTCGCCCGCGCTCGCCGACCCGGCGCTGATAGAACGCCTCGCCGCACGCTTCGGCGTGCAGGCGGTAGTGGTCGGCATCGATTCCTGGCACGACGCCGCCAGCGACCGTTATCTCGTCAAACAATACACCGGCAGCGAAACCGCCACCCGCCAGACCGCCTGGCAAACCGCCGCTTGGGTGGAAGAAGTCCAGCGGCGCGGCGCAGGCGAAATCGTGCTGAACATGATGAACCGCGACGGCGTGCGCCAGGGCTACGACCTTGCGCAACTCGCCGCCATCCGCCGCGTCTGCCGCGTGCCGCTCATCGCCTCCGGCGGCGCCGGTGAGATGCAGCACTTCCAAGAAGCCTTCGCCCTCGGCTGCGACGGCGCCCTCGCTGCTAGCGTTTTCCATAAACAACATATCCACATCGGCGAACTGAAGCGCTACCTCGCCGCGCAAGGCATCGCCGTGCGGCTGGAAGCGTAGGGCGGGTCTTGACCTGCATCCTGCAAACCATCCTAAACCTAAAGGACATCCCCATGCTCAACCCCGACAACCTCGACTGGCAAAAAAACGACGGCCTCCTCCCCGCCATCGTCCAAGACGCTGACAGCGGCCAAGTGCTGATGCTCGGCTACATGAACCGCGACGCGCTCGCGCGCACACTCGCGGGCGGCCGCGTTACCTTCTACTCACGCAGCAAACAGCGGCTGTGGACCAAAGGCGAAAGCTCCGGCCACTATCTCCACTTCAAAGGCATCAGCGCCGACTGCGACCGCGACACTCTGCTCATTCTCGCCACTCCTATTGGTGCAACCTGCCACACCGGCGCACAAAGCTGCTTCCACCAATTCGACGGCGCAGCCGAACCCGACTGGGTATTTCTCGCCCGCCTCGAACAACTCATCGCCGCACGCAAACACGCCGACCCCGAAAGCTCCTATACCGCCCGCCTCTACGCCGTAGGCAGCAAACGCATCGCGCAAAAAGTCGGCGAAGAAGGCGTCGAAACTGCCCTCGCCGCCGCCACTGGCGATAAGGAAGAAACCATCAACGAAGCCGCTGATCTTACCTACCACCTCACCGTCTTACTGCAACACGCCGACCTTTCCTGGGCAGACGTCATCGGCAAGCTAAAAGAGCGGCACGGTTAAACAGCAAAGCAGCCTGAAAAAGTTTCAGGCTGCCTGAAGGCCGGCATTACGGCGCGTTGAAATCATCCGGATGCGTAGGGTGCGCACTGCGCACCGAAAAACCATTGCCAGCATATTTGGTGCGCAGTGCGCACCCTTGTATGGTTTTCAGGCTGCCTTTTGTGTGAAAGGCAGCCTGAAAACTTATCGGCGCGGCGCTTAAAGGTTTTCGGGGACGAAAGCGGCCAGGGTACGGTCGTCGTGGTTGCCGTGCGACCAGAAATCCAGCCATGTTTCCAGCGCGGCGTCGGCGTCGGGCGCGGTGAGAAGTGGGGCGGTTTCCTGCCACAGCGCCTGCCAGCATTCGGCTTGCTCCAGTTGGGCGTCGGTGCCGAATTTGGGGTCGGAAACGCCGTCGCTCATCAGCAGCAGAACCGGCGCGCCTTGGCTCTCGAAAATGCGGAGTCGGGCGGCGGTTTCGCCGGCGCCGGCGGTATCGGCGGCGAGAAAACGGGTTTCGCCGGAATATTCGCCGCTGTCGGCGGCGCCGAGCAGGGTCAGGGTTTGGCTTTCAGGCTGCCAGGCGGCGATGGCACCGTCGCCGATCTGGCAGGCGGCGGCGAGCCAGCGCTGTTCGTCCAGCGGCAACAGCAGCGCCAGCAGCAGGGTGGCGGCCAGCTGGCGGCGCTCGGTGATGATTTCGTGTTCGGCTACGGCTTTATCCTGCGCGGCATCGGCGGCGGCCACGGCGGCGGCAAACAGCGGCTCCAGCACGCATCGGCGCTGGGTTTCGTCGGCGGCCTGCGCCAGACGGGTGCGGATGTCGTCGTTTTGCAGCGCGGTTTCGACGCTGCGCACGGCAGCCTGAACGGCGATTTCGGAGCCGTAGCGCGAGAAGGCGGCGCTGCCGGCGCCGTCGGACACCGCCAGCACGGCGGCTTGGCTGCCGGCGTGCCAGAGTACGGCGAAGTCGTCGTCGCAGCAGCTGCCGTTGTGGGCGTGGCTGCGGCCGCGGCGGCGGGCGGCGACGATGCGCCCGTGCGGGGTGGCGATCAGGCGGCGGGCGCTGTCGCTTTTGTAAAAGGGCAGGTCGGCCGGCGCGGGCAGGTTGCGCCACAGGCTTTTGGGGTCGGGGTTGATGTACAGGGTTTGTTCGGCGCTGCTGCCGTCGGCGTAGAAATGGCGCAGCAGGATGCTGCCGTGGCGGTCGGGCGTGCCGCTGATTTGGGCGTGTTCGGCGTCCCAGTTCAGGCCGCAGGGCGGGTCGAATTCGATGCGCTCGGGCGGGGAAATCTCTGCGGGCAAGGCGGCGGCATAGGCTTCGCCCTGGCGGCCGTTTGGCAGCGGCGGCAGTTTGGCCGGTGCGGCGGGCGCGGGTTCAGCGGGCGCGGAAGAATGGGGGAAGATTGGCATGGCAGACTCGGCGGCGGCTTCGGATTCGGTTGTGGATGCGGCGGGCGCGGTGGCAGGTTCGGACGGCTGTGGTGCGCGGTGCGGCACCCTACGGTTTTCAGGCTGCTTCGGCAGCATTTCGGCAAAGATAAAGGGCGGTTCGGCGGCTGCGGTGTCGGGATGGCTTTCAGGCTGCCTGCGGGCGTCGTGCCCGTTGTTATCGTCGGCCAGCTGCCAGCCGTGGTCGCGGATTTCGACGTGATCGCCGAAAGGGCGGTCGCGGCGGTGGTCGCGGCGGGAGAAGTGTTCGGCAAAGGCGGCGCTTTCGGCGGCATCGAGCGGGCTGTGGCTGAGTGATTCGATGCTGAAGCCTTCGGCGTAGGCGGTGGGAGCGGGTGCGGGCGGCGCATAATCGGCGGCAAACTGCTGCCAGCTCTCTTCCAGCAGCCGCAGCAGGGTGGCGTGGCGGCGGATAAATTCCGCCAGCTGCTCTTTATCGGCCTGCGGCTGCCAGCTTTGCAGGTGGTGGGGGAGGATGCCGGTCATGGGTTTCTTTCGTGGGGCAGGCAGCCTGAAAGGCGGTTTGGCGGTTTTCAGGCTGCCTGAAGGCGGTTTTTCGTTTAGCCGCGCGAACGGGCGATGTCGAAGTCTTCGCCGCTGCTGCCCATGTAGATGGTCTGCTGGCAGCCGGGGCAGGTAACTTCGCCGTCGCCGTCCACGCAGAAAATTTGGCCGCAGGAGCAGCTGGCCAACCCGTAGCGGGCGCCGCAGTGGGGGCAGCCGCCGCCGCCTTCGAGCATGGAGGTGGAGACGGTTTGGGTGTTGGTGCGGGTGTCCGACCATTCGGCAAAGTCGCGCTCGGCGGGGTAGGCGCCGGCGTAGCGGTAAACCTGCGCCGGTTTTTTGTTGAAAAACGGGATGTGCCCCAAATCGGGCAGGCGCTCGTATTTCATCAGATAGGGCAGGCGGCTTTTGGCGCACAGGCCGGTGATGATGACGTAGTTTTCATCCACCGCCGCCGCGTCGCCAAGGTCTTTAACCAAAGAGAGCAGCGGGTTGCCGCCGGCAGGGGCTTTATCGAGCGTGAGCGGGGCGTCGATACCCAGGCTGCGGCTTTGCGCGGAAACCGACTGCGAAATCCAGCTGATAAAGGCTTTGAAATCGGCTTCGCCTTCGGTGTTCAGGCGCAGGGTGTGGCGGCTGATGCCGCTTAGGAGCGACAAATCGGCAAAGGGGCCGATGCCGATGGAAACCAGCGTGGCGCGATGGTCGAAATCACGCCGCCAGCGCTCGAGGGCAGCCGTAGGGTCGTCGGTGGCTTTGCCGTCGGACATAAAATACACCAGCGGTTTGTAGTCGCCCTTGCGTTCGGCGCTGCCGCGCACCACCTGGCGATCGATTTCGTCCATCAGCACGTCCAGCGCCTTGCCGATGGACGTGCCCGAGCCCATCGGCAGCCGCGGCGGATAGAAGGAAAACAGTTCCACCAGCGGCGCCAGCGTGCGCGCCACGCCGGCAAAGGCGATCACCGAAAGATGCACCGTTTCCAGCGCGTAAGGGTCGCTGCGCAGCGAGGTAAGCAGCGCATCTATCCCTTCCTGCATGCGGCGCAGGTTGTCGCCCGCCATACTTTCGGAAACGTCTATCACTAAAAAAACCGGCAAACGGCGCATGGAAAAACCCCCAATTGGAAAAGAAACGGAATTGTGCCACAGAAGCCGCCGCGCGGCATGGCATAATCGCCGCTTCCGCCGCAATCCGTGAAGAAAGGAAGCGATATGAAAAAAATCCTGTTTGTCTGCCTGGGCAATATCTGCCGCTCGCCGCTGGCCGAATACATGATGCGCGACACCGCCGCCAAACGCGGCCTGATGCTGGAAACCGCCAGCGCCGGCACATCCGGCTGGCACGACGGCGAAGGCATGCACTGCGGCAGCGCCGATATTCTCGACGGCCTGGGCATCGCGTCCAACGGTTTTACCAGCCGCCGCGTGCGCGAGAGCGATTTGGACGAATTCGACTACATTATGGTGATGGACGACAGCAATCTGGCCGATATGCAAGCGCGCTTCGGCCGCCGGCCGCAGCAGATATTCAAAATCACCGACCTGGTCGGCAACCGCCCCTACGACCATATCCCCGACCCGTGGTTCACCCGCAATTTCACCCAAACCCGCGACCTGCTCGCCGCCTGCTGCGAAGAAATCGCCGACAGGCTGCAGGATGGGCGGCTGTAAACGGCAGCAGGGTTCGAATGCGGCGCTTGCCGCGTTTGCCGTGCCGGAATGGGAAAGGCAGCCTGAAAATTTAAAAACGGTTTTCAGGCTGCTTCCAAATGTTCCTGATCATGCAGGCGGCGGATTTTGGTAATGGTTTCGCTGTCGGTATCGTCGATGCGCAGCAGGAAGACTTCGGTATTGCGCGGGCGCACTTGCAGTTCGAAAGTGCGGAAATGGTGCATGTCGATGCCGTGGTTGCGGCCGATCAGCTGCCACAGCAGCAGGCCGATCCAGAAGCCGTGGCCGAAAACGGTGTAATTGCCGTCGGGCAGGCGGCGGAAATGGGCGCGGGTGTCGGCGATGCGGCGGTAGAACGATGCGAAGCTGTCGCAGTCTTCGCCGTCGCGGTAGTCGGGATCGTTGCGCTGCCAGTAGGCTTCGGAGAGTTGTTTGAGCTGGGTAAAGTTTTGGCCGTCGATATGGGCGAAGGAGAGATAGTTGAATTCGTGCAGATCGTGCAGCACTTCGGCTTTCAGGCTGCTTTGTTCGAGGTAGGGGCGGGCGGTTTGTTGGGTGCGCAGATAGGGGGAGACGAATACGGCATCGGGCTGCGGGGTGTGTTCGCGCAGCCATTGGGCAAGGCTTGCGGCCTGGGTTTGGCCGAGTTCGGTGATGGGGATTTCGGCGTTGCGGTAGCTGACAAGGCCGCCGTGCGAGGGCATGGCGTTGGCGGCGCTTTGGGCGTGGCGGATGAGGTAGATGTTTTTCATATTCTGTTTTCCTTTCGTGTTGGGCGGTGGGGCTTTCAGGCTGCCTGAAAGGGGACGGAAAAAAGCAGCCTGAAAACCTAGTTTCGGTTTTCAGGCTGCTTGGGTTTAGACGTTTACTGCTTCGGCTTTTTCGTTGTATTCGTCGATTTCGTTAAAGTTCATATAACGGTAAATCTGGTCGCCCTGTTCGTTGATGATGCCGATATTGGCTTGGTATTCTTCAACGGTGGGGATTTTGCCGAGTTTGGAGCAGATGGCCGCCAGTTCCGCCGAGCCGAGGTAAACGAAGGTGTTTTTGCCCAGGCGGTTGGGGAAGTTGCGGGTGGAGGTGGACATTACGGTGGCGCCTTCGCGTACCTGCGCCTGGTTGCCCATGCACAGCGAGCAGCCGGGCATTTCGGTGCGCGCGCCGG
>ERZ773077.138-NODE-138-length-53663-cov-9.427418_pt1 | contig 53663 bp, 49 predicted proteins | sample MGYA00580612_ERZ773077 | MGnify/ENA primary metagenome ERZ773077 (study PRJEB29015, sample SAMEA2737971) | human oral metagenome | biome: human oral; feature: human-associated habitat; material: dental | place: China | collected 2021 ...
GCGACGCCGCGCACGCCGTCGGTTCCGAAGAGTCGAGCCATGCAGGCAAGCTTAGGCCCTGTTGCGGGAGTCATGCCCGGCTGCGGTGCACCGGACCGGGCGCAGCGAAAACGCCCCCGCGAATCGCGGGGGCGTTCCGGTGCAGATCCGGGATGGGATCAGCGCTTGGAGTACTGCGGAGCCTTGCGGGCCTTCTTGAGGCCGGCCTTCTTGCGTTCCTTGACGCGGGCATCGCGGGTCAGCATCCCGGCCTTCTTCAGCGCGGGACGGCTGGCCTCGGCATCTACCTCGTTCAGGGCGCGGGCAATGCCCAGACGCAGCGCGCCGGCCTGACCGGTGACGCCGCCGCCATCAATGCGGGCGATGATGTCGTAGGAGCCCTGGACGCCAGCGGTGACCAGCGGGTCATTCACCAGCTGCTGGTGCACCTTGTTCGGGAAGTAGTCATCCAGGGTGCGGCCGTTGATGGTCCACTGGCCGGAGCCGGGGACAATGCGGACGCGGGCGACGGCCTCCTTGCGGCGGCCGGTGGCCGCGCCCGGGGCGATCACGGCCGGGCGAGCGAACTCGCTGGCTGCGGCGGCCGGGTTGGAATCGGATCGGTAGGCGATCTCGCGGTCCTGCTCGTCGACGAACGGGGTGATCTCGTCGGCGGTCTCCTCGACCGCGGTGGTGGTCTCAGTCATGTTCGAAGTCCTTGGGCTCACTGGGCTTTCTGGGTGATCTCGAAGGGCTGCGGCTTCTGCGCAGCATGCGGGTGCTCCGGGCCGGAGTACACCTTGAGCTTGCCAATGAGCTGGCGGCTCAGCTTGTTCTTGGGCAGCATGCCCCAGACGGCGCGCTCGACGGCCTTGCGGGGGTCCTTCTGCAGGAGCTCGCCGATGGAGATGGCCTTGAGGCCACCGGGACGGCCGGAGTGTGAGTAGCGCATGTCATCGGTGCGCTTGTTGCCCGTGAGCGCGATCTTGGAGGCGTTGACGACGATCACGAAGTCACCGCCGTCGACATGTGGCGCGAAGGTCGGCTTGTGCTTGCCACGCAGCAGCGTGGCGACCTGGGAGGCCAGACGGCCGAGGACAACGTCCTCAGCGTCAATCACATGCCAGTTCCGGGCGATCTCGCCAGGCTTTGGGGTGTACGTGGACACAGCAACTTCCATTCGTTATCAAACACTTGAGAGGTCGCACACGCGCAGCCGCTCGACCTGTTGGATCGACGGCACGGCGCGCAACAGCTACCTATCTTATGCGCGGCGAGCGGCCGCGGTCAAAAATCACCCAGGCTCCGCTGCTATGAAGCGGTTCCAGGACCTCCACCCACCTGCATGAATCCCCGGCCTGCTTGTCTGAGGCTCTCAACGGCCGGGCGCAAAGCATCCTCAGCTCGGTCATCTGGGACTGGGAAGGTGCGAAAGAACCGTCGTGAACAACGTCTCTGCCGTCGATGGTCGTAACTCCAGTGGCGTCGATAGTCGTCATCCAAGTTCCTTCTCACGACTCTGGTGGCCCGGCAGGCCGTGCCGGAAGGCTGGAACACATGTCACAAACACTTCCACGACGCCTGATGGCAGCCATCTTCATCGCAGTACTGGCCCTGCTCAGCGCATGCAGCAGCCCGCCCACGAGCCCAACACCACCAGTGACCCCACCAACCGAGGCACATGAGCTCACCAAGACCGACATCGATGCCTGGCTCGACGGGAAGCTCACCGATGCCCTCGACAATGGCGACTTCCCCGGTGCCATGGTTGTGGTGGTCAAGGACGGCGAGATCCTCACCAGCCGAGGCTATGGCCACGCCACCATCGGCACCGATGCCAGCACTCAGGTGCCGATGGACCCTGAAACCACTGTGTTCCGCTGGGGATCGATCTCGAAGATCCCCACCTCCATCGCCGCGATGCAACTCGTCGAACAGGGCAAACTCGACCTCGACACCGACATCGCCACCTACACCGATGTCCCGGTCAAGAAACACCACAGTGAACCAATCACACTGCGCCACCTGCTCACCCACACCGCAGGTTTCGAGGGAAGCCTCAACACTGGCAGCCCTGATCTCCAGCACATGCCGCTGGCCGACTACGTTAGACACAACCCACCCGCCTCCGTGTACCGCCCAGGCACCACCCCCGGCTACTCCAACTACGGCATCGCCCTCGCTGGATATCTCGTCGAAAAGGCCAGTGGGCAACCCTTCCAGGACTACCTCCGCGAGCACGTCCTCGCCCCAGCCGGAATGACCACCGCAACCTTCGAACAGCCCCTACCCGACGGCATGACCAGCCAGTTGGCAGACGGCTACTCCCTCGACGGTGAGCCTGTGCCCTTCGACGCCATGCCGGACAGCCCAGCGGGTGCGCTGAGCGGTTCCGGGGCCGATGCCGCCGCCTTCATGCTCGCCCAGCTAAACCGCTCACCCCAGCTCCTCAGCGCTCAGGGCTGGGAACAGATGTGGACCCCCGCTCTGACCGAGGACACACTGGGCAACCTCGCCAACTCCCCCCGCACGGGGCTCGGCTACTTCACCGGCACTCGCAACGGCCACCGGTTCGTCGCGCACAGCGGGGACCTTACTGGTTACCACTCCGAGTTCGAGATCTACCCCGACTCCCGGGTCGGCATCTTCCTCTCGGTCAACGGTGATGGCAACGCCTCGGCAGGCCTCGGCACGCACTTGAGAGCCGACCTCACCGAAGGCTTCGCCGACCGTTACTTCCCAACCGACAGAGTCGAGACCCCCCACCTGGAAGGCTCCGCCGAACGCGCCCACCAGGTCGCAGGCGTCTACTTTTCAAGCCAGTCGGTTCACACCACGTGGTTCTCCGCCTGGAGCACACTCGTCTCATCCAGCACCATCCAGGTGTTGGACAACGGCAACCTGCTCTACCGCGACAAACGCGACAAAGCAGACAAGGAATACGTGGAAGTCGCGCCCTGGATCTGGAAGGACCCGCACACCGACGCCACCCTCACCGCCCGAGTTGTCGACGGCAAGGTCGAGGCCGTCGGCGTTGGACCAGGACTAGCATCGGCTCTGCTCCCCGTCACCCCCACACAACAGGCCCTCCTCCCGGTGTTCATCGCCAGCCTTGCAGCTCTTGCCTTGGTTCTGGGGGCATGGCTCATAGGCGCCATCACGCGCCTTGTCCAGAACCGCCGCGGTCAATCCGTCCCAGGCCTACCCTGGCCGGCCCGGATCGCCCGACTCGGCGCAGTGAGCGCCGCCACCGCCCTCACCGGATGGTGCAGCGTCTTCATGGCCGTGATGGGTAGCAACTTCGACCTGCTCGACAACACACTCCTGCGCACCATCCAGGTGCTCCAATGGGCAGGAATCGCCGCCATCATCCCCGCAGCCCTCGACCTCATCACCACCATCAAGACCAGAGCTGGGTGGAAACGCACCACCATGGCAGCTCTCCTCCTGGCAGCGCTCCTGGCCACCTGCTGGTGGGCCATCACCGGCAACGCCATCAACCCCAACCTCGGATTGTGAGCCGAGAGGATGCGCAGACAGATGGGGTCATCACGAGGATCGTCATGGTGCCGTCCTGGCAAGATGAACGACGAAGATCGCACTGGACCGTGCGCTCGAGGAGACCAACGTAGCCAGGGAGGCGCCAGGATGACCGCAGTAGATCTCACCTGTCTGCGCGTCATCCACGGCAGATTGTCCATCATGGTCCGACAAGGTGACGTGCTGCTGGCCCTGGGAATCGCTGCGTTATCGTTGCTCATCGGCCTCCTGACGGGTCCCCCCACGGCTTCCCTCGCTCCTGGAGTATGGGAGACCGCGGTGGTGCTCATGACCCTGGAGGGGCTGGCGCTGATCTGGTGGCGTAAGTACCCCTTGCTGGTCCAAGGAATCATCTTCCTTCTTGCCATCCCCTTCGCGTGGCTTTTGCCGGATCATCTGGCTGGCTCAGGCATCGCTCAACCGGTGATCTCGTTCTGTCTCGGACTCCGGCTGCCCCTGCCCCGGGCAACAGTCTTGCTGACCGGTCTGGCCTCAGTCATGGCGCTCATCACGATTCTGGTGAAGCAGCCGGACTGGCCCACCGGCACCACAGTGGTGATTGTCTATTTCCTCAACTTCGTGGTGCCCATGCTCGGCGGAGCCATGCTGGCCAGCCGGACACGGCACGAGCAGGCCGTCAGGCGACTGGAGAGTGAGGAAAACGAGAAACGACTGGCGATGACCCTCCTTGAGGAGAGGCGACGTCTGGCAGGCGAACTTCACGACGTCGCAGCCCACCACCTGGCCGGGCTGGTGGTGCAGGCAGCCGCGCTCGAACAACTGATCGACCGGGACCCCGCCCGGGCCAGAGACACGGCGAGACAACTGCGCGGCCTGGGGAAGGAGACCCTGGCCGGGCTGCGTTCAGTAGTAAAGCTGCTGCGCCACGACAACCCGCAACAAGGGTTGCGCGACATCCCCGAACTCATCGAGACCACACGCGCACTGGGAGTGCCCATCACCTTGCGCCTAGCCGAGGCACCCACGCTGCCCCCACTGAGCGACACCGCCGCGTACCGGATCGTCCAGCAGGCCATCAGCAATGCCATCCAGCACGCTCCCGGCGCCACGATCCACGTCGAGGTCGATGCTGAGGGGCTCCGGGTTGGCAATGGGCCGGGACACGGTGAGGTCGGCCTCGGCAGCGGGGGCGTCGGCCTGGAGGTGATGCGGGAACGTGCCGCCGCCATCGGAGCTGCCTTCGATGCCGGGCCCACAGGTACTGGCGGATGGCTGGTGCGGCTGACCTGGCCACGAGTGGGCGAGGAGGAGACATGATCTCTGTGGTGCTGGTGGATGATCAGGCCGTGGTGCGTACCGGGTTCAAGATGCTGCTGGAGGCAGAGCCCGACATCCAGGTGGTTGGTGAGGCCTCCGACGGCCGTCAGGCCGTGCAGGTCGTGACCAGAACAAACCCGGATGTGGTGTGCATGGATCTGCGGATGCCCGCCGGGGATGGCCTGGAGGCCACGCACCGCATTGTCACCGAGCGGCAGGGGGAGACACCTGCCGTGTTGGTGGTGACCACCTTCGACATGGACGCCGACGTGTTCGGAGCCCTGGAGGCCGGAGCCGACGGATTCATCCTCAAGGACTGTGAGCCTGAGGAACTGGTGGCTGCGGTACGGCGCCTGGCCGCAGGTTTCGGCTTGATGGATCAGGCAGTCACGAAACGGGTGATCGCCGAGTTCGCCCGCAGGCAGGCCACGATCCCCAGCCCCGAGGCCACCCAGCTCCTCACCCCTCGTGAGCAGGAGATCATCACGCTGCTTGCCCGTGGCATGTCGAATGCGGAGATCGCGAGCAAGCTGATGGTGGAGGTCAGTACCGTGAAGTCCCATCTGACCAGGCTGCTACCCAAGATCGGGGCCAGGGACCGGGTGCAGGCCGTCATCTGGGCCCATCGCCACGGATTGATCGCCACGGACTGACCTGACACAGCGGGTACAAACTTGCAGATTGCCCTCTGTCGGGCGCTGGGTGTCCAGCGCCCGACAGTCGAGATGCCTGAAGGATTCGCTGCCAACCGCCGCCAAGGTCTCGACACGGTTCCTACTCAAGCTCCGGAACCGGCTCGGCCAACCGAAGGTGGGCACTTCGTCCCCTCTCAGGCGTGATGACGCTCGAAGTCCAGCAGGGCCTGCTTGACCGGCAGCCCATAGGCATAGCCGCCAAGGCTTCCGTCGCTGCGAAGCACGCGATGGCAAGGCACGACGAGAGGGATCTGATTGCGCGCGCAGGCAGCGCCCACGGCCCGGACAGCCGTGGGACGCCCGGCTGCGGCAGCAAGCCCGGCATAGGAGAGGGTCGTCCCGCCGGGGATCTTGCGCATCTCCTCCCAGACTCGCTGGAAGAAGTCGCTGCCCGGCTGGCGCACGGCCAGCTCGTCCAACGCCGTCACCTCACCGGCCGCATAGGCAGCCAGCGCGGCTCGGACCGGGTGATCCTGTGGCGCTGGTGGCAGCTGCCCCAGTGCATCGCCCTGCCAGGCCCTCACCAGCACCTCGTCCTCCACGATGAAAGCCCACCGGCCACCCGGTAGCTCCATGGTCAGTTCTTGCTGCACAGATAACTCGCCTCCGTCCACAAATGCATCACAGCGTAAGCCCGCCAGGGCCGCCAGCTCTCGGCCCGGGCACGTACCTCGCGCGCGCCCGCAGCCCCGAGAGCGCGCCGTAAGACCAGATCACCAGCAGGACAGGCGTCGGGATCGCCCAAAGCCCGCATGGCGATGAACTCCGCAGTCCACTCTCCCACCCCCTTGACCGCGAGCAGCCGGCGGCGGGCCTCACTCCGGTCCGCCTGCCCGTCCAACCGCAGGCCGGCCGCCAACAAGGCAGCCACCGCGTGCAGGGTCGCCGCTTTGGTCCGGGTCAGCCGTAGCTCTGCCCGGAATCTATCGGGCCCCATCCCGGCCAGCACATCCGGAGCAGGCGGGATAGTCCATCCAGCACCCAACTCCGGCGCAGCCTTCCCGTAGGTGGAGACCATGCGCGCAGCCGCGGTCTTGGCGGCGGCCAGAGAAATCTGTTGCCCCAGGACGGTGAACAAGGCGAACTCTCCGCCATCGACGGCCCCCGGTATCCGCAGCCCGGGCCGTGCGGCAATCAGCTTTCCCACAGCGGGATCAGTTCCCAGCAACGCCTGCGCTGGCTGCGGGTCGGCATCGAGGGCCAGCCACCGCCGGACAACCGTCAGGGTTTCAGTCAGTGCCGACAGCCCCGGCAGGTTCACCTCAAGGTGGCCGCGCAGATCGACCGCCACTGCGGCAGTCCCCGCACCAGTTGTGATCAGGCGCTCTATGCGGTCCCCCACCACCCGTTCCACACCGGGGACGGCGTGGGCGGCCAGCGCAGCGCGCATCGCATCACTCGCAGCCGCCCCAGGAGTAGGCATCCGCAATACCAGGCGGCACCGTCCACCGTCGGGGCGCTCCACCGCCGACGCACGTCGCAGCCGGGACGGAGCAGCACCGAACTCGGCCCGCATCACGGCATTGAACTGGCGGACGCTCCCGAAACCCGCGGCGAACGCGATATCCGCCAGCTGCCAGCTGGTTTGATCCATCAACGCCCGGGCGGTGTGGGCTCGCCGGCTTTGCGCCAGCTGCTGCGCGGTAGCACCGACCTCCGCGACCAGCACCCGGTTCAGATGCCGCTGGCTGACACCCAGCCGCTTGGCCATTGAGGCGATACCACGCTGATCGGCCTCACCATCACGAATGGCTCGGATAGCGCATGCCGCCAGGTCTGCGCGGTCGTCCCATCCCTTCATCCCGGGAAGCCGGTCAGGACGGCAGCGTCTGCACGCCCGGAAGCCAGCCGCCACGGCTGCGGCCGCGCTGGCGAGGAAACGGCAGTTCTCCCGTCGGGGCAACCTGGCAGGACACGATGGGCGGCAGTAGATACCCGTGGAGGTCACCGCAAGCACGAAATGCCCATCCCACGCCTGGTCACGACCGGAACACGCCCGGTAGCAGGCGTCTTCGTCAAGAGGCAGTGGACTCACCCTGCCAAGTCTGCCCGCGACCTGACATGATCTCTAGCGGAATCTGGACATGGCAGTGGTGAGATTCAGCCGAAATCCCTCGCCCTATCCCCCGTCGCTTCCCAGCAAGGCACTATTATTCATCCATGGCCTCAAAGTCGAGTACTCACGTAGCAATCAGTTCTCCCGACCAGATCCGTAATGTCATCCTCGTCGGAGCCAGCGGCTCCGGGAAGACCACCCTCTTCGAGCACCTTCTGCGCGCCCGGGTCGAGGGGTATCGCGGTGAGAAGGACAGCCCAGAGCGGGCCGCATCGCTGACGCTGGCCTCCATTCCCTCCTCCGATGTCCAGATCAACCTCCTGGACGCCCCCGGGCATCCGGAATACGTCGGCGAGCTCCGCGCAGGGCTGAGGGCCGCTGATGCAGCCGTGTTCGTCATACCTGCCGGGGAGGAGGTCCAACCGGCCACTGTTGCGCTGTGGGAGGAGTGCCAGCAGGTTGGGCTGCCCCGCATCATCGCCATCACGAAACTGGACCAGGGCCGCGCCGACTTCCTGTCCATGGTGGAGGTCTGCCGCGACGCCTTCGGGGAGGGCGTCGTCGCGGCGCTGCTGCCAATCCGCGAGGGCGACCGCTCCACCGGCAACATCTCACTGCTGAACAAGCGCATCCACGACTATTCCTCCGGCACCCGCGTCTCCCGCGACGCCACCGAGGAGGAGACCGCCTACATTGACGAGCAACGCTCCCCGCTGCTTGAGGCGATCATCACCGAGCTCCAGGACGAGGACCTGATGGAGCGCTACCTGGAGGGCGAGGAGATCGCGGTCGCCGAGGTCTACGAGGTGCTGAACCGCGCCATCATCAGCGCCCGCTTCTTCCCCGTGCTGCCCGCCCACACCACCAGCGACATCGGCACGGAGGAGCTGCTGCGCTGGATCGAGAAGGGCTTCCCCGCCGCGAACACCAAGACCGTTCCCGACATCGTCACCCTCGACGGAGAGACGCTGCCGCGCACCACCTGCGACCCAGAGGGCCCGCTCGTCGCGCAGGTGATCCGCACCACGAGCGACCAGTACTCGGGGCGGCTGTCGCTGGTCCGGGTGTTCTCCGGCACCCTCCAGGCTGAGGACGCCGTCCACGTCTCCGGCAAACGTGAGCTGTTCGGCGAGTCCACCGATCCCTCACATCCCGACCACGACGAGGGAGACAAGGTCGGGCAGCTGTCGGCTCCCATCGGTGTGGAGCTGGTGGGCAAGACCAAGGCCATCGCAGGAGAGATCGTCTACATCGCACGCCTGGCCAAGGCCGAGACCGGCGACTCTCTGTCCAACCCGGACCGACCCGCCGCCATCCGCCCGTGGCGCGTCCCCCAGGCGCTGCTGCCGGTGGCCATTGAGGCCGACACCCGCAACGACGAGGACAAGCTGGGCAGCGCACTGCAGCGGTTGGCCGTCGAAGACGTGACCGTGCGGCTGGAACGCCATCCGGAGACAGACCAGCAGCTGCTGTGGACGATGGGACAGGCCCACAAGGAGCTGCTGCTGGCGCGTCTGAGGCAGCGTTATGGGTTGAACGTGCATGAGGTTCCCGTGAAGGTGCCGCTGCGTGAGACCTTCATCGCCCCGGCGAAGGCGCAGGGCCGGCATGTGAAGCAGTCCGGCGGCCACGGTCAGTATGCGGTGTGCGAGATCGAGATCACGCCTCTCGAACGCGGCGCCGGCTACGAGTTCATCGACAAGGTTGTGGGCGGGGCCGTTCCACGCCAGTTCATCGGCTCAGTCGACAAGGGACTGCAGGCCCAGATGGCCAAGGGCACCCGTTTCGGCTTCCCGGTGGTGGACATCGCGGTGACCCTGTACGACGGGAAGGCCCACTCCGTCGACTCCTCCGACATGGCCTTCCAGACCGCGGGTGCCCTGGCCCTCAGGGAGGCCGCAACCGAGCACAACGTCGGCGTGCTGGAACCGGTCGACCGGGTTCGGATCACGGTCAACGAGGCCTTCCTCGGCCCGGTCCTGACCGACCTGGCGGGTCGTCGCGGCCAGGTGCTCGGCAGCGACGCCGATACCGAGCATCACGCCATCATCGACGCCCTAGTGCCGCAGCTGGAGTTGATCAACTATCCCATCGACTTGCGTGGCCTGGCGCAGGGAACCGGCAGCTTCACCCGGGAGTTCAACAGCTACGAGCTGATGCCCCGGGAGCTGTGGCCGAAGGAGTGACTGCCTGAGCACATGACGCTGGGGTGACCGCGTGCGTGGTCACCCCAGCGTCTTTTCCTCCCTGGGAAGGGGTCAGATCGAATGCAGCGGCCGCTCCCAGGGGGCCAGGCTGCTGCGGTCCACGATCCGCTTGCCGAAGGGAACGCAGGTGATGGGAATCATCTTGAGCGAGACCACCGCGTTGACGATGCCGACGATGGTGATGGCCTGCGCCACCGCAGCCACGAGGTGCCCGAGCGCCAGCCACCAGCCGCAGAACACAAACCAGAGCAGGTTCATGATGCCGGCGCCCGCACCTGCGTTGGGGCTGGGCACCACGGCCTTCCCGAAAGGCCATGCGACATACGCCGCCATCCGGAACGCCGCGACGCCGAACGGGATCGTGATGACGAGCAGACAGGAGATGATCCCCGCGATGACATAACCGATCGCAAGCCAGAGGCCGGCGAAGACAAACCAGATCAGATTCAGCAGGGTGCGCATGGGACAACCATAGAGTGGGGCAGGGGCTCTGGCAGTCCGGCATCGCCCTGATCTCATCCCCGATCCGGCTTTCCCCGCCCGCCGTTCCTCACGGAGACGAAAGTGTAGGTGGCCGGGTCGAATCTGACGTCGCCGCCGAAGGCCTCTTGGAGACTTCCGTCGGCGGCCAGTTCAGCCGGAGCGCCGATGAGAAGCCCCTCCCCCGGCCCAGCCAGCCACAGCCTGTCGGCATGCCGGGCCGCCACCTCAACCTCATGGGTGCAGACGACGACCGCCAGGCCGCGCCCATGGGCGAGATCCGACAGCAGCTCGAACACGCGGATGCGGCCTGGCGGGTCGAGGAACGCCGTCGGCTCGTCGAGCAGCAGGAGCTCCGGCTCCTGGGCGATGGCCCGGGCGATCATCACCCGCTGCCGCTGGCCGTCGGACAGCTCCCACATCATGCGACCCGCCAGCTCACCTCCCCTCACCGCCGTCAGCGCCTCGGAGACGACCGCCCTGTCGGTGACGGTGAGACGCCCCGACCAGCCGGTGTGCGGATGCCGTCCCAACCCGACGACCTCTGCGGCAGTGAGGCGTCCGGGATCAACCTGATCGGTCAGGACCACTGCTGCCCTCCGGGCCAGTTCGTCGCGTCTCATGCCTGCCAGGTCTCGACCGAGTATGCGAACCCGTCCGGCAAGGGGCAGCTGGAGGCCCGCGACGGTGCGCAGCAGCGTCGACTTTCCCACCCCGTTGGGGCCAACGAGTCCCACCAGGGTCCCGCTCTCCAGGCTGGCGTCCAGCCCGGTGAGCACCTGCTTCCTGCGTCTGCCGTTGCGGTAGCCGACGGTGAGTCCCTCAAGTGTCAGGACGCTCACAGCTCTCCCCTTCGTCGCCGCAGCAGGATCCAGATGACCACCGGCGCGCCGAAGGCCGCGTTGACGGCGTTCAGCGGCAGCACCCCGTCGCCGGGCAGGCTCGAGATGATGTCCGCGACCAACGCCATCAAGGCCCCGAGTAGGGCTGTGGCAGGGAGGAGAACACGATGGTTCGACGTGTTGAACATGCCGCGTGCCAGGTGTGGCACCGCCAGTCCGATGAACTGTATGGGGCCGCAGAAGGCTGTGACAGCGCCGGCGAGCAGTGAGGTGAGCGCTATCAGCGCTGTCCGTGCGCCGCGCACCCGCAAGCCGGCGCTCTGGGCATAGCGCTCCCCCAGCAGCAGGGAGTTGAGCGGCTTCATCAATGTCACGAAGGCCAACAGCCCGACCCCGATCACCGCCGCGAGCACCCTGAGGTTGCTCCAGGTCACTCCCCCATAGCTGCCGAAACGCCAGCGTGTGAAGGCCGCTATCAGCTCCGGCGTGGAGAACGACATCATGACGCTGACCCCGGCGGAGACCAGGTAGCCCAGCATCACGCCAATCAGCAGCAGGGTCACCGAGGAGCGGACGGCCCGCCCGAGGAGAAGCACCAGCGCCATGACGGCTGCGGAGCCGAGCGCCGAGGCGATGATGACCGCGATGTCACCGCCGAGTCCCAGACCAGCTGTCAGTGACGCAGCGCTCGCTCCCCCTGCCACCAGGATCACCGCCGCAACCCCCAGCGACGCACCCGACGAGATGCCCAGGATGAACGGGTCGGCCAGCGGGTTTCGAAAAAGCGTCTGCATGGCCAGCCCCGCCGTCCCGAGGCTCGCGCCCGCCAGGCAGGCGGTCAGGGTGCGCGGCAGCCGCACTGAGCCGATGATCAGCTGGGCGACGGGGCGGGTGGGCCGCCCGGTCAGCACAGCCCAGACCTCCTCGAAGGTGATCTGGGCTGGGCCGAGCCACAGGCCGGCGGCCACGGCGACCGCCAGGGCGGTGATCAGCAGAGCGAACCCGACACGGGCACGCATCAGGCGGGCAGCTGCTGGTAGAAGGTGTAGTCTTGATCGGCGAACAGTTCGGGGTGCGCAGACTTGGCCAGGTCACGCAGCACCAAGTCGGGACGCACGACGCCCTGCTGCCAGTAGTCATTGCCGCCCCCCTGGTTGATGCGTTTGGTGGGGTTGAACACCCGGCCCTCCTGCGCTGCCTTGATGGTGAGCAGCTTCGGGTCCTCAGCACCCATCGCGGAGATGCTGGCCCACTTCCCGGTGAAGTCGGCATTGATCCAAATGTCGGCGTTCGAGGCCCTCTCCAGGACCACTTCGATGGCCACTTGGTCGCTTCCGGTGGAGTCCACGTCGGCGAAGACGTAGCTCATTCCGGCATCGGCAAGGAGGGCCGCGAGGTAGCTTGTGCCCCCGGCTCGCGGCCACTGTCCCTGATACGGCGAGCCTGTGACGGCGGTGGGACGCTCCGTGGCCTGTTGCGCCTTGGCCTTGACGGCCTCGTAGTCGGTCGTGATCTGCTTGAAGGTCTCGTTGGCGAGGCCCTCGGTGTTGGTCAGCAGCGCCGTGAACTTCAGCCATTCGGCCCGTCCGAGCGGGGTCTGCTCCAGCCATTCGGCATTGCCCACCACCGGTATCCCGAGTTCCCTGAGCTTGTCGTGGGCTGGATCGGCCATGCCGCTGGAGACGAACACGTCTGGGGTGACGGAGCCGACAGTCTCCACGTTGATGCCGCCGGTCTCAGTGCCGAATCCGGTGATCTTGCCTTCCTGGACTCGCTTGGCGATGGGCTCCGACCAGACGAACGACGGCGAGTCCACCGCGATGATCGAATCAGTGACCCCAAGCAATTCGAAGGCCGGCAGCTGGGTGGCCGATGATGTGGCGACCCGCTTGACGGGGATCGTGACGCGCTGCGCATCGGCCAGTTCTGCGGGCAGCTCAGGCGTGGCCCCGCAGTGGATCAGGACGTAGGTCTCCGGCGCGCCCCCCTTCACCGGCTCCTTGACGTTGACCACCTTGTAGGAGCCGTGGTATTCGACGGTGATCCCCACGGCGTGGTCGAAGACCACCTGTTCGGGGAAGTAGTTCACCTCCGGGTTGTAGTCGGTGATGCAGCCGTCAGCTCCGAGCCCGGGAGCAGTGCTGCCGGAGGAACTCATCGCGCTGGGAGTGTCCGACTGGTTCGTTGCGGACTGGGAGCAGGCCCCCAGGGGGAGGAGCGCGAGGGCTGCGAAACTTGCTAGAAGATGTTTGAGTTGCACTGTTGTCACCACTTCCTGGATATCGCGTCCGTTGGGGAGAGCCGTCGATACCAGTTCCTGACTTCCCTTCCTCGGGTCACAGTGGCGCGACCGTCCCGGATTCGCACCGGGTTCCTGTGCATCTCGGCTGTGCAGAAATCTACTAAAAGTTCCCCGGCCTCTCTCAAGATGGGGTGAATTATGCGGTTATCATCACCGGGTGAGCCCAGACCGCCCCCAGCGTTCCATCGTCAGCTTCGTGCGCCGCAGCCCCAGGTTGAACGACTCGCAGCAGGCCGCCTGGGACCGTCATCGTGAACGATTCGTCGTCCAGGTGGCCACCGGGGAGCGTGAGACGGCGCTCGCGGAGAACGCATCCGTCGACTGGGATGAGGTCTTCGGCAGGCAGGCCCCTCGGATCGTGGAGATCGGGCCAGGCAACGGGGACTCGCTGGTGCCGATGGCTGCGGCTCGTCCCGAGGTGGATCTGATCGCCTTCGAGGTCTATCCCCCATCCGTCGCCTCCATCATCGGGCGGCTGGCCCGCGAGGACGTGGACAATGTCAAGGTGGTGATGGCCGACGGCGCGCAGGGCCTCGGCATCATCATCGGCGACGAGTCCATCGACGAGTTGTGGACCTTCTTCGCCGATCCATGGCACAAGACCCGTCATCACAAACGTCGCCTGGTCAGCGCGGCCTTCGGGGATGTCGTGGCTGCGAAGCTCCGTCCGGGAGGTTTGTGGCGGCTGGCCACCGACTGGGAGGACTACGCCCTGTGGCAGCGCGACGTCCTGGATGCGCATCCCCGGTTCGAGAATCTGCATGACGGCTGGGCACCCCGCTACGAGGCTCGCCCCATCACGAAATACGAGAACCGTGGCCTGGAGCAGGGACGCACCATCCACGACCTGACCTACCGGCGGCTGCCGTGACTCGCTGGCGCATTGATCTGGCCTACGACGGCGGCGGCTTCCACGGCTGGGCATCACAGCCTGGGCTGCGCACCGTCCAGGGGGTGCTGGAGGATGCTCTGGGCAGGGTGCTGCGGCTTGACCAGAACCCGACGCTGACCGTCGCGGGCCGCACCGACGCTGGTGTTCATGCCCGCGGCCAGGTGTGCCACGTCGATCTGAACGTCCCGGAGCTGACGCCCGAGCACCTGCTGCGGCGTCTGCGACGCATCTGCCCTGACGATGTCTCGGTGCGGTCGGTGGCCATCGCCCCGGAGGGCTTCGACGCCCGTTTCTCCGCTGTCTGGCGTCGCTACCGCTACCGGCTGCTTGACTCGGAGCAGCCGCCCGACCCGCTGGAGCGCCACATGGTCGCCCAGGTGCGGCATCCTCTGCTTCTGGGGACGATGCAGGCGGCGGCTCAGCTGCTGACGGGGCTGCGGGACTTCGCGGCGTTCTGCAAGCATCGCGAGGGGGCCACCACCATCCGGGAGTTGCGTGAGCTCTCCGTCTCACGGCGACCTGACGGTGTCATCGAATTCCAGCTGGTGGCGGATGCGTTCTGCCATTCCATGGTGCGAGCTCTGGTGGGCGCGTTGACCGTCGTGGGCGGGGCGCGTCGCAGCCTGGCCTGGCTGGAGGAGGTCGCGGGAAGCGACCGGCGCTGCGGCGAGGTGCCGCTGATGCCTGCCCACGGACTGGTGTTGGAGGAGGTCGGCTACCCCGCCGACGACCAGTTGGCGGCCCGCGCCGTCGCAGCTCGGTCCCGCCGCTCATTGGAGGTGTCATGAGTCACTACTTCACCAACGACGACTCCCCGATGGTCACGCGGGAGATCGCCGCGACGATCTTCGGCCGCGAGTTCACCTTCACGACGGCCGGCGGGGTGTTCTCGGGGTCGCGGCTGGATCTGGGGACGTCGGTGCTGCTGCGCACGGTCGCTCCCCCGACAAGCGGGCATGTGTTGGACCTGGGGTGCGGCTTTGGCCCGATAGCGGTGGCGCTGGCTGCCGCAAGTCCCGGGGTCACCGTCGACGCTGTCGACATCAACGAACGGGCCTTGACACTGACCAGGATGAATGCCCAACGCGCCGGGGTGGCAGATCGCGTCCGCACCTCGCCGCTGAGGGACGCAACCTATGACGAGCTGTGGTCTAATCCGCCCATTCGCATCGGCAAGCGGGCGCTGCACGAGCTGCTGCTGACGTGGTTGCCGCGGCTGAGACCCGGGGGCGTCGCTTATCTGGTGGTGAGCAAGAACCTCGGTGCGGACTCGCTGGCAGCCTGGCTCACTGGCCAGGGTTGGCCGGTAGAGAAGCTGGCCTCCGCGAAGGGGTTCAGGGTGCTGCGGGCGTCGCGGAATCCACCCGGGAATTCCGCAACTGCATAGGATGGGTGCATCCGGCGCGGCCCCGGCCGCCTAGCCAAGACATCTAGGAGTCACGATGACCTACGTCCTGCCTGACCTCGACTACGACTACGGAGCCCTCGCCCCCCACATCGCCCCTGAGATCATGCAGCTGCACCACGACAAGCACCACGCGGCCTACGTCGCTGGCGCGAACACCGCGTTGGAGCAGCTGGCCGAGGCCCGCAGCAACGGTAACTTCGGAGCCATCAACAAGCTGGAGAAGGACCTGGCCTTCCACCTGGGCGGCCACATCAATCACTCCACCTTCTGGAAGAACATGTCGCCGGAGGGCGGCGGCCGTCCCGAGGGGGAGCTGGCTGCGGCCATTGATGAGTACTTCGGCGGTTTCGACGCCTTCCAGAAGCAGTTCAACGCGGCCGCGAACGGCATCCAGGGCTCGGGGTGGTCGATGCTGGTCTTCGACACCCTGGGTCGCCGTTTGAACATCAACCAGCTCTATGATCAGCAGGGCAACCTGCCTGCCGGGCAGATCCCGCTGCTGCAGCTCGACATGTGGGAGCATGCCTTCTACCTGCAGTACAAGAACGTCAAGGGCGACTACGTCAACGCCTGGTGGAACGTCGTCAACTGGCCCGATGTCGCCGCACGGTTCGCCAAGGCCGAGACCTTCGCCGCCTGACTGGAAGGCGATGGCCCCGACCCCCTTGAAGTGGGGTGTCGGGGCCATTGTCGTCTGCGCCTCCATGCTCAGTGACCCCGGCGCCCTTTCCGGGGCAGAAGCCCACATGCGGTGTCCGATGCCAGCAGACCTGTTCTTGTGGACAGGCAACACTGTCCTTGCGGCCGGGGTGAGGGGGTGCGGATGTTGCGAGGCTGGGACCATGAAAGATTCGACGAGCAACTTCGCATCAACTGCTGAGAAGGAACGAGTGCTGGCGGCGATAGAGAACCTAGTGGTTGAGGGCTTCCCCGCCGCCTTGGCCGCAGTGCGTGATCCCCAAGGCAACATCACCAGCGCAGTAGCAGGTGTGGGAAACCTGGACACCGGAGAAGCACCGCCCCTCGACGGGGAGGTGCGCATCGGCTCCAACACCAAAACCTTCGTGGCCGTGGTGACCATGCAACTCGTCCAGGAAAGCAAAATCAGCCTGGATGAGCCCATCGACACCTATCTGCCCGGCCTTCTGAAAGGCGAGGGCATCGACGCCACCAAGATCACCGTCCGCCAACTCCTCCAACACACCAGCGGACTACCCGAATACACCGACACCGTCGCCGGCGAGAATGACATCTTCCAGGTCAGGGATGTCTACTACTCATCCAGGGATCTACTCGACATCGCCTTGGCACATCCCGCAGCCTTCGACCCCGGAAGCCAGTTCAGGTACACCAACACCAACTACATCACACTGTCGCTGCTGATTGAGAAGATCACCCACCGCCCCCTGGCAGAGCAGATCACCCAACGCATCATCGAACCCCTCGGACTCACCCACACCTACTACCCGAACCCCGGAGAGGAAGACATCCGCGACACGCACCCCCACGGCTACCACCGCAACACCCCCACCGACGACTGGAAGGACATCACCCACATGGACCCCTCCTGGGCCTCAGGAGCAGGAGCCATGATTTCCACCCCCAGCGAACTAACCACGTTCATCCAGGCAACCTTCGACGGCACCCTCCTGAGCCCGGACTCCATCACCGAGATGCAGAAGACCGTCGACACCGACCACCCCGAGCTCGGGATGAACGGCTATGGCTTGGGCATCTTCAGCCTGCCTCTCAGCTGCGGCGGCGAAGCCTGGGGACATACCGGCGGCCTCTTTGGCTATACCAGCCAGAGCATGATCGGCCCCGACGGCACTGCTGTGGCCATCGCCGTCACCGCCATGCCGTTGGCGTTCGCCACCGGAGTCACGGATATGGAGCCCATGCTGCAAAAGCAGAAGCTGATGTCCGACACCATCGACTCCCTGATGTGCAACCGCTGAGGAGAAGATCACTGCGCATCAGGGCTGTGGCCCTCGCCGGCACACACGGGGCTGCGCCTGACCCAGCCCACTTGCCATCCGATGCCGTCGCGACCCGCGGGTCGCGACGGCATTGTGGATCCCGGGAGTAGTTTGAATCTCAGTCCACGATGGGAGAACTACATGCGCACAGCACTGATCACCGGTGCGGGGCGACGGGGAGGGCTGGGCCACGAAATCGCCCGACATCTCGGAGAACAGCAATAGGAGAAAACCATGCAGACCATCACCCTCAACACTGGCGCGCAGATGCCCGTCATCGGGCTGGGCGTCTTCCAGATGGACGACGCAACAATCCGCGAGGTCGTGCCCGCCGCTGTCAACGCGGGCTACCGCCTGATCGACACTGCGTCACGCTATTACAACGAGAAGGCCGTCGGACAGGCCCTGGCTGAGGTGGGCATCCCCCGCGAGGACCTGTTCATCACCACCAAGCTGTGGTTCAAGGACTACGGCCAGGGAAAGACGAAGGACGCCCTCAAGGTGTCGCTGGAGAACCTCGGCCTGGAGTATCTTGACCTCTACCTGATGCACCAACCGTTCAACGACTACTACGCGGCCTGGCGGGACATGGAGGAAGCCGTCTCGGAGGGATTGGTTCGGGCAATCGGCGTGTCCAACTTCTACCCGGACCGGTACCTGGACTTCGTCACCCACGCCGGCACTGTGCCAGCCGTGAACCAACGGGAGACCCACCCCTACAATCAGCAGCTCGCCATGCAGGAGCTGATGGCTGAACACGGCACGGTCCTGCAGGCCTGGGGTCCGCTCGGGCAGGGCAACACGGCCATCCGGGAGGACCCGGTTCTGCTGGGGATCGCCAAAGCCCACGACGTGAGCGTCGCGCAGGTCATCATCCGCTGGCTCACCCAGCGTGGCGTGTCTCTGGTGGCCAAGTCGACCCGCCTGGAGCGGTTGCGCAGCAACATCGACGTCTTCGGCTTCTCCCTGAGCGAGGATGAGCTGGCTGCGATCGCAGCCCTGGATCGGCAGGCTCCGAATGCCGGCTTCACCCATCAGGATCCGCGGATGCTTCAGGCGCTTCTGCGCTTCGAGTAAGGCCCCTTTCCCACCCGGCCCTGGCCTGGACGTCAGTCCAGGGCCGGGTGCAGGTCACGCATCGTGAAACGGCGACGGCGGCGGATCACCAACACCAGCAACGCAATGCAACTTCCCCACAGCGCCAGCAGGAAGAGGATGTCGCGGATGAACAACGACGACAGGCCGCCCGAGATCGTGTAGCGGAACGCATTGATGGAGTAGGTCATCGGCATGATGTGCCCGATCCAGGCGAAAGCCGTTGGCAGCAGCTCAGGTGGATAGGTGCCGCCGGTGGAGGCCAGTTGGATGATGAGCACCACCAGCAGCAACGCCGTCGCAGGGAATCCGAAGGCTGTGCGCAGCAGATGCGCCACCGCTGAGAAGGCTGCCGAGACCAGCGTCACCAGCGCAACAGTCAGGACCGGATGCACAGGGTCCAGGCCGAGCAGCAGGCAGGAGGCGCCGAGCATCAGCCATCCCGCGACCACCGACATGATCCCGATGGGAAGCCATGCGCTGATTGCGACCCGCAGGTTGTTGGCTCTTCCCGCCAGGACGCGACCCGTGATGGGTCGGACCAGCATGAAGGCTGAGATCCCCATCACCCACAAGGCGATGGAGAAGAACATCGGTGCCAGGCCACGGCCATAGATGTGGGCGGGGTTGTCGACGGTCATCGTGACGTCGACGGGGGCTGAGAGCACCTGCACCGCGTTCGCAACCTCGTCCTCGGTGGGCGCGGGGATGCGGGACACGCCCTCAGCCAGCCTCGACGACAGCTGCCCAGCCCCCGTCTCCAGCTGCTCAAGCCCGGCATCAAGGCTGGTCGCACCGGAATCGAGTTGCGTCAGGCCGTCGGCGAGCGTCGTGGCCCCTGTGGACAGTTCGGAGGTTCCCGACTTCACCTTGGAAGCTCCGTCTTTGAGCCGAGTCGCACCGTCCCGCACACCGCCTGCTCCCGTGTCGAGCCGCTTCAGCCCTGAGACGAGCTTCTGGGCTCCGGTGTGGGCGGATGTGATCCCCTCATCAAGGGACTTCGCCCCCTCAGCCACCTTCTGCGCCCCCGAGTTCAGCTCGTCAACCTTGCTCTGCGCATCAGCCGCCTTCTCACCGAGATCACCGGCGCCCTGGAGCGCCTCCTCGACGGCCGACACCTTGTCAGCCACGGAGGAGGCCCTGCTGGACAGCTGACTGATGTCCGTCGACAGTTGGCTGACGTTCTTCCGCAACACAGTGAAACGCGGATCCGCCGCCAGCTCCGGATAGTCGGATGCCAGGGTCTCAAGGTCCGAGGATGCTGTCGACACCCGAGTGGAGAGCTTTTCCGCCCCGTCCGCCAGGCCTGAGCTGACCTCCGAGGCCGCATCAGCCAGTTCGTTGACCTTGGCCTGCACCTTCGGCAGTCGCTTAGCGGCGAGGGTCAGAACTGGATCGACGATATCCACCAGGCGTTGGGTACCGGCCGCGACTCGGCTGGCACCGTTGGCAAGCGTCGACGATCCCTCGGAGAGTCTCTCCAGTCCATCCGACAGCTCAGCTCCTCCCTGATGTGCCTGTGAGACGCCGTCGGCCAGGGTTCCTGCGCCGGTCGCGAGAGCATCAGCCCCATCGGCAAGGGCGCTGGCGCCCTCAGCCAGCTTGCCCGACCCGTCCCGCAGTCGGGCAGCGCCTTTCGATGCCTCCGTGATGCCTGTGCTCAGTGTCGAGCTACCGTCGTGGGCAGTGCTGAGACCTTCGGAAAGCTGATTAGCGCCGTCCGCTGCCTGAGACATGCCGCTGCGGATGGTGGCGAGGTTGGCGAAGACGGCCTCGAAGTAGCTGCGCACCGCCGTCTCGTCAATGGCCCGGGCGATGCTGTTCTGCGCTGAGTTGGTGATGGTTCCGATAACGAATCCGTTGGCGTCATTGCGTCTCAGCATGATCTGGGCGCGGGTCGGGTCGGTGCCCCGTCCGCTGACCAGGTCGGCGGAAAAAGTCTCGGGCACGGTGATCGTCAGGTAGTAGCGGCCGGATGTGAGTCCGTCAGCGGCCTCCTCAGGGCTGGCATCGATGAACTTGAAGGTGTTCTCCCGGTGCAGGCTGTCGACGAAGTCCTGGCCTGCGGTCACCGACTTTCCATCCACCGTGGCGGGTTTGTCCTGGTTGACGACGGCAACGGGGACTTGGTCGAGACGGCCATACGGGTCCCAGTTGGCCGCCAGGTAGATGACACCGTAGAGCAGTGGGACCAGCAGCAGGAAGACGAGCGCGACGCGCGGCATGAGCCCCCGGAAACGCTTGAGTTCATACCGGGCCAGGGTGAGGGGCTTGAAGCCGGCTTCAGGCATCGTGATTCTCCAGATTGATGGTGACGGCTGTCTCGGGGACGGTGGTGGGCTCGCTGGTGGCGGCGACGATGACTGCTCCCTCTGCTGCCAGCCGGTGGAGTCCCTCCCACAGTGCGGCCTGCTCGTCGACGGTGAGCCCGTCATCGAGGTCGTCCAGGACGATGAGCGAAGCGGGGCGGATGGCAGCGAGTGCGACGGCTGCTCGGGTCTGCTCCGCAGGCGTCAGGCTCGCGTAGAGCGTGGTGCGGTCGGCCTCAAGTCCCAGAATCCTTGCAGTCTTCAGGTAGTTGGCATGGCGGGCGCGAGCGCTGGCCCCGTCCGCGAGCGTGCGTTCGGTGATGCAGTCCTCCAGGCAGAGGGAAGGCTCGGGTGTGACCAGCCTGTCGATGCGGGCGACGCTGGTGAGCCGCGCTATGCGTCGAGGACGGCTCTCGCCGTCGATCGTCAGGGAGCCGGTGACGCCCCGCATCCTCCCTGTCATCGCGAGCAGGAGCGCCGATTTTCCGGAGCCGGCCTCACCGACGACCGCGCCGAGTGAGCCGCGAGGAAGTTCGAAGTTCAGCTGGCTGAATGCCTCTCCCCGCGAGGTGGTGAGGCTGAGGTCGCGGGCGACGACGAGTGGGGCAGTCACATGGGGTGAGTGTACTCAAACATGAGTACACTCAAAATTTGCTAGGGTGCGGGCATGAGCGCGACTCTCGGACGCCGTGCCCACAAACGGGCCGCAAAACGCGCAGCGATTGTGGCCGCGGCAACGCGCCTGTTCTCCGAGCAGGGCTACGACCAGACGACGACACAGCACATCGCTCGCGTCGCCGACGTCGCCGACGGCACTGTCTTCACGTACGCCGGCACCAAGCAGGAGCTGCTGCTGATGGTGATCAACGCCCAGTTGCGGCCCATCGTCGAGGCGGCCATCCCCCGGAGGGGAGACAGCCCTGAGGAGGGGATCCTCGAGACGCTCGGCCCGCTGTGCGACCTCGCCCGATCGCAGGCCGAAAACACCGCCCGGTATCTGCAGGAGGTGCTGTTCGGGCAGGACGGCCCGGAGCGCCAGGAGGCCCTCGCGCTGGTGGATCTGTCGGTGTCACGCATAGCAAATCTGCTTCCCGTCGACGAGGTGGAGGGTTTGGACCGGCAGGAGCTGGCCCGCTGGCTGTTCGCCTCACTGGTCACAGAGATGCTGCGCTGGCTGATCCGCCGAACAGACCAGGATCTTCAGGCCGCGCTCCGCCCCCACATCCGGATTCTCCTCAGGGGTATCGGGGCAGCGGCATGATCTCTGCCACCTGTCGCACAGCGTGAGTTGCCCTGGCCTGCCCCGCATCACACGCATAGGCTGGGGCTCAGTCAAGAAACCTTTGAGGAGATCTGATGTCCACCACTGCTCTGCCCACCACGATGCGCGGCGTCTTTATGAACCCCGGAGGCAAGGTGACCGTTGAGGACCGCGAGGTGCCGCGGGTCGTCGATGCGACGGATGCCGTCATCAGAGTGGACGCCGCCTGCATCTGCGGCTCTGACCTCTGGGCGTACCGCGAGATCGACGCCACCAGCCAGCCACGACCCATGGGCCACGAATATGTGGGCACGGTCGTCGAGGTCGGCTCCGAGGTCCGCAACGTGAAGGTCGGTGACTTCGTCGTCGGCTCCTTCTGCATCTCGGACAACACCTGTGAGATCTGCGAGGACGGGTACCAGTCACGGTGCGTCAACGGCGGTTTCATGGGCGACACGCAAGCCCAGTACACGCGCGTGCCGCAGGCCGACGGCACCCTCGTCGTGGTGCCTGGCGGCAAACCCGAGGACGAGGACGTCATCGCCTCCCTCCTGGCCGCTTCCGACGTGCTGGGCACCGGCTGGTTCGGGGCAGTCGCCGCCCATGCGGGGCCCGGCAAAACCATCGCCGTCGTCGGCGACGGAGCGGTGGGGCTCTCTGCGGTGCTCGCCGCCAAGGCCCTGGGCGCGGAGCAGGTCATCGCCTTCTCCCGACACGAGGACCGAGCCGCGCTGGCACGTGAGTTCGGCGCTGACGTCGTTGTCGCTGAGCGTGGCGACGAAGGGGTGGCCAAGGTCAAGGAGCTCACGGGCGGCTATGGCGCGCACGGCACAGTCGAGGCAGTTGGAACTCAGCAGGCGATGATGCAGGCCATCGGCTGCACCCGCCCCGGCGGGCACGTCGGCTATGTTGGCGTTTCCCACGACGTGTCCCTGGACGGTCAGCAGCTGTTCTTCTCCGAAATCAACCTCCTGGGAGGGCCGGCCCCCGTACGCCGCTTCCTGCCAGACCTGATCGACCGGATCCTCGCGGGCAAGATCAACCCGGGAAGGGTCTTCACCATGCGCCTTCCCCTGGAGCAGGCCGCCGACGGCTACCAGGCCATGGACGAGCGCCGCGCCATCAAGGTCTTCCTGCGCACCTGGGAGTGAGAGGCCTCACCGCCCACGAGCCCGGATAGGGTTCGTGGGCTTGCTCGGGGGCTCGCTGAGAACGCCTATCCTCTGAGTGAGTGCCGGGATCAAGTGGGTCAGGCCATCAACCATCGTCTCATCCTGACACGGATGGCATTCCCCTGTGGCACGGACCATCAGACAGGGGAATCACCTCATGGGCAAGGCACAGACTCCGCCCAGCTCAAAGCCAGACAAAGCCTGTCCAATGTTCATGTACCGAACGAAAGGACTCACATGAACAAGGTCGCCAAGATAGCCCTGGGCGGGGTCGCCGCCGTCGCCCTGGTCGGGGGCGGCATCGGGCTGGCACGCGCCACCAGCGGCACCGAGGGCGCGACCTCCTCCACTCCAAGCGCCTCGTCGTCCGTCTCAGTCGTCGCACCGGGCGAGCAGCGCCAGGGCGGGCAGATGCCAGGTGACCAGCCCCCTGCAGATGGGCAGATGCCAGGTCAGCCTCCCGCTGATGGGCAGATGCCTCCCGGGGGACCCGGAGGCGGCATGGCCCAAGACCTGGCGACGACTCTCGGCATCGACGCGGACAAGGTAAAGACCGCTTTGGAGGAGCTGCACACCGAGAGCAAGAACGGCCAGCCCATGCATCCCGGCAGTGCCGAGTTCGCCTCGGCTCTGGCCTCCAAGCTGGGGCTCGACGAGGCCACCGTCACCGAGGCCCTCGGCAAACTCACTCCGCCGGAGCCCCCTCAGGGCGGGCAGCCGGGACACAACGGTCAGCCGGGGAACGGGAGCCAGCAGGGGCGGCCCGGCCAGCAGGACCAGGCTCCAGGAAGCACGTCCTCGGCAACTCCCAAGAAGGATGCGTAGGAGAATCTCTCACACAGACCCCAAGCCACCCGGCTGCGAGCATTCGGTGGCGCCGCCCCTTTCCTGGGTGGCGCCACCGATGTCGTCACACGCCGTACGTGAGTACCAGCTGCTTGGTGTATTCATGCCGTTCCTCGTCAAAGACGGAGTCACGGTCGAACTGGTCGACGACGCATCCGTTTTGCATGACCATCACATGGTCGCTGATGAACTGCACCGAGCTGAGGTCATGTGAGATGAACAGGAAGGACAGCCCAAGCTGGTCTTGAAGGTCCTTCAGCAGATTCAGCACACGCGCCTGGGTCGACACGTCGAGGCTGGCGGTCGGCTCGTCGAGCACGATGAACTCTGGTTCGACGCTGATGGCCCGGGCGATGGCCGCACGTTGCAGCTCACCGCCGCTCAACTCCGCCGGCTTGCGACCCAGGTAGTCGGCTGGGAGCCGGGCGAGCTCAAGCAGCCCCTCCGCAACCTGCCGCGGGCTCTTGGCCTCCGGCAGGAACGACGGAGCCTCTCTGCGCTGGCAGTGCAGCGGTTCCATAAGGGATTCCATGATGGTCAACCGGTCATTGAAGGAGGCCACCGGGTTCTGCATGACAACCTGCATTCGCTGACGGGCAGCCCGCAGCTCCTTGCCCTGTAGACGCTCCAGAGGATCGCCATGAAGCAGGATCGTCCCCGAGTCGGCCTTCTCCAAGGTCAGCACGCACCGCGCCAGCGTTGACTTGCCGCTGCCCGACTCCCCCACCAGACCGAGCGTGGTGCCGCTGCGCAGGTCGAAGGATACGGAATCCACCGCGACAGTGCCCGGGAACTCCTTGCGCAGATCCCTGACCGACAGGGCAAGCCCCTGAGCGACTTCACGCCGCTCAGCTGCCACCTGCCGGACATCCCCGGCCACGGGAAGCCGATCCGGGATATTCCGCAAGGGCGGGATGGCTGCGAACAGATCCCTCGTGTACGAATGCTCCGGGCTTTCACTGATGCGCTGCTTCGAGCCCCGCTCCACGATCTCGCCTTGCCGCATGATGGCCACCTCGTCGGCATGCCGTCGCATGATTCTGAGGTCATGCGTGATGAACAGGATCGCGCAGCCGAGACGTTCCTTGATCGAGTCCATGTGCTCCAGGACACGCGCTGCATTCCAGGCGTCGAGTGCGGTGGTTGGTTCGTCTGCGATCAGCAGCTCCGGTTCCAACGCTATAGCCATGGCGAGAGCGGCCCGCTGCAGCTGTCCGCCACTGACCTGGAATGGGTACCGTCTCTCCAGCGCTGGGTCCAGGCCGACCGCGTCAAGGGCCTCGGCCATCCGCTCCGCCCTCTCTTTGGGTCCCCAGGGACGATGCGCCCGCATCAGCTCGTGGAACTGGTTGCCGATCCGGTAGTAGTGGGTGAATGCCGCCTGGTAGTCCTGGAAGACGTAGGCGATCCGGTCGCCACGAAGTTCCCGCACATTGCGGTTGCTGATTCTCAACAGGTCTTGGTCACCGAATTGCAGCTTATCTGCCTCACGGATGAGGTTCGGGGCAAGCAGATTCGCTATGGATCGGCTGGTGATGGACTTGCCACTGCCCGATTCGCCGATCAGGGCGAACCACTGCCCGGGCTCAATGTCCAGATCGATGCCCTTGACCAGCTCTTTGCGTCGGGTGCCGATGCGCAGATTCTCAATCTCAAGCAAAGCCATGATTCAGCGCTCCTGTCCGGATTCGACGGCGTAACGTCGCTGCAACTGCCCGCCGAGCCATTGGGCGACGAGGACGACGACGAAGATCGCGATGCCTGGGATCAGCATCAGCTGCGGATCGCTGGCGAAATACGCCCGGCCGTCGTTCAGCATCGCACCCCATTCTGGTGAGGGTGGCTTCACGCCCATGCCGATGTAGGACAGGGAGGCCACCAGCAAGATGACCTTGCCGATATCCAGGGTCGCCAGCGCCAGGATCGGTCCAGCAACGTGCGGGATCATGTGCCTGCTGAGGATTCTCCATGCGGATGCCCCGCTGAGCACCGTCACCTGCAGATAGTCCGAGGTTTTCTCCTGCATCACCAGGGAGCGCGCAAGCCTGGTGTAGGTGACCCATTTGACCACGATGATCGCGATCAGCAGGTTCGTGTATCCCGGTCCGAGCAGGCCGCTGAGCACGATGACCACCACATAGTCCGGCAAGGCGATGAAGATGTCGGCCAGGCGCATGATGAGCCAGTCCACCCAGCCGCCCACCCAGCCGGAGATCATGCCGAGCGGCACGCCGATGGCGATGCAGGCCCCCAACGCCAGGAAGCTGATGCCGATGGTGACTTGGGCTCCTGTCAGGAGTCTGGACAAGATGTCGCGTCCGAGGTGGTCGACGCCCAACAGGTACTGTCCAGAAGGGCCTTGCAGCTTGCTTGAAAGATCGATGGACTCGTGGTCGTAGGGAGCCAAATAGGGTCCGAGCAGCAGGATGGCGAACATCGCCAATGCCAGGATGATGACCCAGTTGAGGTCCTTTGATGCGTGCTTGGTCATGCTGTGGCACCTGCCTTGCGTGAGAGTGCCGGATCGAGCAGGCGGTACGCGAGGTCGATCAGCGTGTTGATGACGAACACGACGACGCCCACTATCAGGATGAAGCCCTGAATGATTCCGTAATCCCGTCGGGTCAACGCGTCAATAGCCAGCTTCCCGACGCCGGGGATGCCAAACGTGACCTCAATGATGATGGTGCCGCCCAGCAGGCTGCCGAGGCTGACGCCCAACAACGTGATCAGGGGTATCAGGCTGTCACGCAGGATGTGCTTGCACGCGATGATCCTCTCCGGAATCCCACGGGACCGGAGGGAACGCACAAAGTTGGCATTCGACGCCTCGACGAAGCTGTCCCGCAGGATCTTCACATAGGGGGCGAGCACCGCGATGGCCAGCGTCACCACCGGCAGGATCAGGCCACGCACATCATTCAGGCCGCTGGAGGGCAGCCAGTCGAGCCTCACCGCAAAAAGATCGATGAGCAGAAGAGCCAGCCAGAACGACGGCATCGCCGCGCTCGCGGCGGTGAACACGCCAACGGCCCGGTCCACCCAGGTATTGGCATACCTGGCTGCCAGGGCTGCCAACCCGAAGGCGAGGACGACTACCAGGAGCAGGGTCCACAACGCAAGAAGTTGGGTATAGGGCCAGGCTTTGGCGATCTCCTCGATCACCGGTTTCCCCGTGATCAGGGAATTCCCGAGGCTGCCATGCGCCAGGTCACCCAGGTAACGCAGGTAGCGTGTCGGCAGTGGATCATTCAAGCCCAGCTCTTGGCGGAGCGCCTCGATATCGCTTCTGCTGACGCTCACGTTGTCCATATTCAGCATGGACAATGCGGCGTCTCCTGGGGCCAAGGCCACCACCAGAAAACTGATCACCGTCAGCAGGAAGAGAAAGAGGATCGCGCTCAGCAGCCAGCGAACGGGATATGGCATCTTACTCAATGTCGAGATCCTTGGTGATCATCTGATACTCGAACTCATTGCTGGGGGTAACCCAACCTGTGACCTTCTTCTTGAAGGCAGCCGTCTCCTGGGGCACCACCAGGTAGGAGTTGTAGTACTGCTCCTCGATATAGGTGGCAATGCCCTTGGCCGTCTCCGCACGCTTCGCCTCATTAATCTCTGTGTTGAAGACATCGATCTGCTGCTGCAGGTTGGGATCATTGAGGTGCCCGTGGTTCTGGGCGCCATCGGGCGTGAAGGCACCGTTGAGGAAGAAGGATCCGTCACCGCGGGTGATGGTCAGCAGCGAATAGGTCGCCAGGTCGAAGTTGCCCTTCGGAAGCTCCTCATCAATGTTGTCTGCAACATTGATCTCCATGGTGATCCCCACCTTGGCGGCGGAGTCACGCAGCACCTGGGCGATGAGCGGAAGCTCAGGACGGGCGGCGTAGGTGGCCAGGTTGAGCGTCAAAGGCGCTCCGTTGTGGGTGACCTTGCCGTCAGCAACCTCCAGCCCAGCGGCTTTGAAATGCTCCAGCGCCGCCTCGGGGCCTGCATCATGCTTGAGTGGTGCGGGTGAGAAGGGGTAATTTCCCGGGAACACGTTGTAGGCGACAGTCGCCTCGCCGTTCAGAACATTCTTGGCAATGCCGTCCCGGTCCATGAGCGCATCCATGCCCTTGCGGAATTCGAGGTTGTTCCACAGGTCGGCATTCGCTCCAGAGTAGTTGTACATGATGTGGTACATGCGCGTCCCGGGAACAGAGTCGGTGGCCAGGTCGGCGTTGTTTGAGATCGATGCGAGTGATTCAAGCGACGGCCGGTAGATGACGTCCACATCACCGGCCTGCAACGACAGAAGCCGCGCGTTGGCGTCTTTATTCGCCGTCATGACCACCCGGTCGAGTTTGGCCTGGCCATCCCAGTAGTCGGTGTTCTTCACCAGCACGGCCTCACCAGCGGGGTCGAAGGACTCAAACTTGAACGCCCCCGTGGCTATTGGCAGGTCACCCTCCGCTGCCACATCGGTGATGGCGGTGCTGTAATACACCAGGTTCGACGGCAGGCCCGGATACACACCCTGAGTCGTGATCTTCAGCGTGGACTCATCAGGGGCTTCAACGCTGGCGATCTGCACCGCCTTCGCCGCCGACGGATTTTTGGTGATGGAATCCTCAAGGCTGGCTTTCACAGCCTCTGCGGTCATGGGCTTCCCGTTGTGGAACTTGACGCCCTTGCGCAGCGTGAACGTCCAGTGCTCACCATCCTGCGTCTCCCATGTCTCCGCGAGCCAAGGGGCTAACTTGCCGGTCGTGGGATCGAGCCGCACGAGGGTCTCGATGGAGCCCGAGTTCAAAATGAAGGAGCCACTCACCATATGAGGGTCAGTGCTGTCGGCGGCAAGCACGGTGACGAACTTGAGCTCCTTGCCCCCTGCCGATCCCTGCGACTCCTGCGACGGAACCGAACAGGCGCTGACGATGCTGAGCCCAATGCAGAGTAGGAACGCTATGAGACGACGATGAATTCTTCTGTGCATGCTTGAAGCCTCTCTAGGGTCGACCCGAGTGCGCGGGGTCGGCGGTCTGCGACACGATCGCCAGGTTTTCGGACTCGGGGTCATCCTCCTCTGGCGCCTTCCCAGGAGCTTCCCAGTGGCATAGCCAGATTCGTCACCCACACCGCTGCGCGTCAGCCCCGGAGTCTCACCGGGTTCCCTCTGCCCACTTGGGCGTGACGATCAGGGTTACCTTAACATTTCTGAGAAAAATATCCTGTTCCTGAGAAACATCCCTCCAGCTGCTCCCCAGGGGCAGACGCAGCCACGGCCTCTCGGGAGGGGAAGGATGCTGCGGGTCAGGCTGCCCTGGGCTCCACTTCCGCGTGAACCGCATCTCGAAGCCGGCGCAGCGCGGCTCGACGCCGGTAGGTGGAGTCCAGACTGCCGAGGAACAGCGCCGGCTCCACCAGCTCCACCTCCATCACCCTCAAGCCATCGGGCGCGCGGACGATGTCGATGCGGGCGTATGCGGTGGGTTCCCCGATGGTCCGGAGCACCTGTTCGGCCAGGGCCATCGCCTCCGGGGCAGGCGTGACGGCAACCGCTTTGCGTCGCTCGAAGGTGACCCCCGGGAAGCGACGCACGCAGTGGCTGAAGGCGTCGCCGATGAAGATGAAGGAGAGCTCGCCGTCAGCCACGCCTGGGATGAAAGGCTGCACCAGCGCACCGCGACGGGCATGATCGTCCACAATCCTCTGGAACAGCTCCTCACCCTCGGCTGCGTTGTCAACCCGCATGGTGTCGCGTCCGCTGGCTGAGATGATCGGCTTGATCACCACCGGGACGTCCAGCCATTCCGGGCGATGCCCTTCGAGGGTGCTCTCCAGGCTGGGCCCCGGCTCCACTCGCTCCTGCACGGCCTCGTCGTGGGAGACAACGAGGGTGTCGATGGTCGGGATGCCGTTGCGTCGCAACCACGCCAGCTGACAGTCCTTGAAGATGTTGTCGCGAATCATGTGCAGGGGATTGAACGTGCGTGTGCCGTTGCGCTCCAGCTCGTCCAGCCAGCCGGAGAAGCGGGGCACGTCATCCTGATATCCCCATACCGAGCGGAACACCACATGCTCGGTGTTCGACCAGTCCTCGCTGGGATCGTCCCAGGCTGCAAGCCGGGCCTGGTGGCCTCGTCGCTGCAGTTCAACGACGAGCCACTGATCCTCTCTGACGATGCGCCGATAGCGCAGTGATGTCGCCACAGCAAGGGTCATGGGCAGCCTCCCGTTTTTCGCCGACGCGACATTAACACACTTTGCCGATCATCTGGCGAAGCTGAGAAGCCGCTGGCAAAATTGAGAAGTTGTGCCCTTCTGCGTTCATTGGTCGGACAAGTCGGCGACGGTGGCGTCGAGGGCGAAGAGAACATCGTCGGCTGCCAGGTTGACTCCGATGCCGTGGCCACCACCGCCCATGGAGATGTCCCTGCCGCGGATGGCGGCGTCTGCCACCACCGGCCAGGCCCGCACCGCCCCGAAGGGCGTGATGGCTCCGCGTTCATAGCCGGTGACCTCGAAGGCGGTGGCGGCATCCGGCAGAGACAGCCGGTTGGCCCCCAGCAGGGTGCGCAGCTTGGGCCAGGAGAAGGCCCGATCCCCTGGGACGAGCACGAACACATAGTCATCAGCTCCCCTGCGGACCACGATGGTCTTGACCAAGTCACGGGGAGCCACACCTCGAAGCTCTGCGGCCTCGGCCAGCGACTCCACCGGCCCATGCCGGACGACGGTGAACGTCACCCCCAGCTCACGCAGCGCCCGGATGGCGGGAGTCTCATCAGTCACTGCCCCACCCTAGACGACTGAACAATCAGCGGCCCCGACACATGGTGGCTCCTGCGAATGGCACTATCGACTCATGCAAGGTCTGTTCTACTTGTTGGCTGTTCTCCTGGCACTGGCAGTTCTCGGACTCGCGATCTGGGGCGTGGTCCGCTACCGCTACGTCAGGTCCCTGAAAAGGCGAGGCTGGGAATTCGACTCCAACCCTACGATCAGCATTGCGCACGGCCTGAACGTCCCACCTTTCGGCATCGGATTCGATCGGTCGGTTGATGATGCCATCTACGGGACGTCCTCAGACGGAACCCCCTTTATCGCCTTCAAGTACCGATGCTCCGAGTGGCATGGCAGAGGGTATGTGGTGCGGATGCCGCTGCCGAGTTCCTACCTGCCCGGTGAGGTGACCGGCCCCGGGTGCGAACAGCGCATGTCGCTGTCCAGCGTCATCCAGTTCGGGGGTGTCTTGGCATCGGCCTCCGGTGGCCAGGAGATCGCCGGGGAGTATGCGCAGGCCTTGGAGCCATGCCTGCGGGCCCCGTTCCGGATCAGCATTGACCACGAGAGCCTCATCCTGATCGATGCCCCGAAGAACGCGCAGGAGCTGTCGGCGGCCATCGAACTGCTGGCCGGGGCGCGAAGGGCGCTGCTGGCTCTGCCCGCGCAACGCCTTCTTGGTCCGCCAGCGCCACCAGGACTGAGCGTGTACGGTCACGACAACTGGGTCTATCTGGTCCAGGATGACACCTATCTCGCCCAGATCGAGCACACGACTGGCGGCAGCAACCACCAGGCCAAGGATGTGATCTATGGAACCGACTCGAACATCGCCTTCCTGAGACTCACCCACACCTGGGAGACCACGCACACCAGCTCCAACGGCAATGGCGGCACCACCGTCCACACGGAGCACCACGAGGAGCAGCTGTGCGAGTTCCGGCTCCTGTTCCCATTCAGGGAGATCTCCTTCAACTGGGGCTGGCTTGGGTCATCACAGAAATTCGAATGGGCCGACTTCAACAAGAATTTCAAAGTCCGCTGCGCTGATCCCCGATTCGCCTCTGACGTGATACATCAGCGTCAGATGGAATACCTGATGGCCACCAGGCCCGGCGCATTCGCGATCTCAAGCGACGGATTCGTCCGTTTCAAAGATGACTACGACTGGGAGGCGGCGACGATCGAGTCCCTCATGGGCTTCCTGCTCGGCTTCCTCGGACGGGTTCCAGACTTCGTCTGGCAGAACCTGGGGGCCTGGCCCCGGCCGGTGGCGGCCACCCCAGGCCAGTAGAACATGTAGACGGCGACGCACTGCAGGAGGCGCGCATGGGGCTTCCCTCAAAGCGTGACCCCCTTGCCGGCTAAGCTCAGCGACAGCTGATGAAGTCCGAAGTCCACATCGAGAAAGTGCACACAGATGACCATTGTCAGCACAGTCAAACGAGCCCTGCTTGGAGCACTCGCCGTCACACTGATCAGCTCTCCGGCAAGCGGGCTGCCGCCCAGCGAAGTCGTGACGGCAAGCACCACAGTCGACACGGTCAGAGACCTGATGAACCGATCTGGCCTCTCCGGCACCGTCGTCACCAGAGGCGAGGAGAAGGTCGGCGACGGGGTGCCATGTCCTTCCAGATCTCCGACTCCATGCCTGCCGGGAAGCTCGGCAACATCTCGATCCCACTCGCAGATGGGAAATGGGCAGTTCCCAACCACCTGCCCTCCAAACCACTCAACAACGTTGATCAGCCTGCTGTCTCCGACGCCCTGAAGCGGGCGCAGACCTTTGCGGATGCGGGCAACGATCTCACCTGGGACGCAAGTCGTCGATCACCGCTGTCGGGTGAGAACGTCCACAGAAACGGCACCAAGCCCTACCCGATCACGTGCTCACAGTTCGTCGGAATGGTCCTGGTCGGCTGGGACTACCAGCACACGATGTATGTCGCGGACCAGAACACAGTCGTCGGGCGGCGGGTTGACTTCGGTCATAATCCGGTGGGCTCCCGAATCTGGCAGGCCAACAATCTGGCCAGCTGGTTCTACGCTCACGGTGATTTGTGGTTCGACCAGAACCAGCAATACGTGGCCGGGGATGTCCTGTTCTTCTCAGAGCAGGACCCGGAGCACTCCAATGACATGGTCCGCAAGGGAACAAGGGGTGCTTACTTCGGCAACATCTACCACACGGCGCTCTACCTGGGCGACGGCAAGGTCATGCATTCCCCTGGCCCGGGGAAGGGCGTTGTCGTCGAGAAGATGAGCGATTACCTGCTGAAGACGCTGACATTCGTCGCACGCCCCAAGTGGGCTCCTGCTGGCGCATAAATCACCTGATGCTCCACAAGCATCACGAATGATTATCTGCCTTTTCACATGAGATGGTTGTGGGGTCGTAGACCCCACAACCATCGTCTTTTACTTGCTGTCTTCGCCGTCGGCTCCGAGGAGCCGCCCTGTTATCCCGAAGAGCATCGTCTGCTCCTCAGCACTCAGGGACGCCAGGAAGGCGCGTTCCGCTTTCTGCAGGGCGCTCACCCCCTTTTTCAGGATGTCAGCTCCCTTGTCAGTGACCACAACGACGTGTCGGCGACGGTCCACGGAGCTGCGCTCACGCCGGGCCAGTCCCTCACGCTCCAGCTCGTCGATCACACCGACCATGACGTTGGGATCCAGTCCGAGTGCACGGCTGATCTCCCGCTGAGACAGCGTCGGAGTGGCCGCAACCGTCATCAAGACGTTGAAGTGCCTAGGCTTCACCCCCATCCCTGACAGCACTTCCTCGGCTTGGCCGAGGGCGATCTCACCCAGCTTGACCAGACGGTACCCAACTCCATCCGCAAGTGGGGTCAACGAACTGACGGCCACGACGCGCGCTCCTTTCCACGGGAGGTCGCCACAACACCTTCTCAACGGGCGACCCGACGGGGCCAGAGCATTCTATCCTCACCATCCTCCCACTGTCTCGCTCAGATAAACTTGAGAAAATCATTTGTTCATTAGAGCTAGGGGATCGTGAGTTTCCGGCCGGACCGAGGCCGCAGCGCCACCAGGTGACCGAGACCCCGCCCAGGCACCTTCCGTGACCTCGCCTGGAGCCGCCGGCCTCACGTCAGGCCCAAGACCTCCCAGCCCGAGGTCCGACGAGAAGGCCGGGCCTCTCAGCACCGGTCACAGCCGAGCGATCAGCGCAGAGGCAACGAGGCATCCCCTCCCCAGGATTGGAACAGCAAGCTGGACGGCCTACCTGAAGGGATTGGCCCGGCGTTTCTGCTCCTCAACCGGCAGCGCCTTGAAAGCGGCCATCTCCTCAAGATTATTCCGCGGCACACCAGCCTTCCGAGCCCGCCGATACCACCGAGGCAACAAAAACCACGGATACCACACAAACATACCTAATAAGAATATCACCCCGGACACAAGCCACAATAAGGCAAAAACACCAGCGAAGAGCATGGGCCATCTTGGCTGAATGCCATACAACCCCATGGTCGCCATCGTCACACCTCCAAAAGGAAGACTTAGCCCAGGGTTTGACCATCCACGATACTGGAGAACAAACCGCGGCACAGGATCACGCCAAATCCGCACCCCTTGGATGGTGCCAAAAATCGACAAAACCAACAGCACCGCACCAGTAGCAATAGCCCCAGGTTCTTGCGATATCAGAGGAATCATCCTCCCACCAACCCTTTGAAGAAGTTCTCAACACCAGCAGTTTGTGCAACCACCTTCAAAACGAAACCATACCCCAAAACAGATCATCGAAACGGATTGGAGCGACGTTTTTGCTCCTCAACCGGCAGCGCCTTGAAAGCCGCCATCTCCTCAAGATTATTCCGCGGCACACCAGCCTTCCGCGCCCTCCGATACCACCGAGGCAACAAAAACCACGGATACCACACAAACATACCTAATAAGAATATCACACCAGAAAAGAGACCCACAGCACCCAAAGCGATAATCATAAAAGCAGGCCAGGCAGGTTGAAAAGAACCCACAGTCAAGAAAATCATAAATAAGCCGCCAAAAGGTAAAGCCAAGGGCGGAGAAGACCATCCTCGATAGGAAAGAACAAAACTCGGAACCCGCTCAGTCCACATCACCCACCCCCTCCACAACAAGACTAAACCGACAACCACCAAGAAGGCACGCGCGCCCATCGCGCCTGCACTTAAATCTGCCTCTAATAAGTACATCTCTCACCCACCGAAAGGACTCTTTAACCAGTTCCACACAGCCTCCCCAACATCCCCAACGCGATCTCCCAAATTTTTCCCATCACCCGTCGGGATCATCATTGCCCCACCCACAAGAGCACCAACAGCCAATCCCACAACAGGTCCACCAACTGGTATAGCAGCACCAATAGCAGCTCCCGTACCTGCGGCAGCTGCAACCTGAGTTCCAGCCCGGACCGTGGCGATTTCCCTCACCTTCTCCCCGCGTTCCCCTGCTGACATCTCTGGGTTTTGCTCAGCGAGTCTCGCATTGGCCTTCTCACTCTCACCCCAATAAGTCAATCCGACGCCAGCAATGAAAAGCGTCCTTCCTGCAACACGCCCGAGACCAGAAACACCGGACTTCACCTGGGTCTCCACTGTCTTACCCCAGCCAAACCACTCTCCACCTGGGTTTCGCACAACCTCAGTGCCCTGGGGAACATACCTCGGACGAGGAGGACCCTGAAACGTCTCCCTGAAATTCTCAACCACCCGCGATGAATAACCACTTCCCGGCGAGACACCACTGGCCGCACCCGAGGCACCCCAAGAATAAACCTTGGGCGAGTAGCGCCACGGACTGACGAAACATTCGAAGTCGAACTTTAAAAACCTCAACATGTAATGCGCTCTCGTGCGCGTCACCCGATACAGATGACTCTGCGCAACATAAGTCCCCGACGCGAGGGCCTGATCTTGCACCCAGGGCATCCACGCATCAAGCGGGCCGGGAAGCTTGCCGTTGTTTCCAATAGAGGAGATCTTCTCCGCGCATTCACTGATGGCTGTCTTGTATTTGTCACCCAGCTGAGTGATCTCCATCTGGACTTGCTCGTTCTCTCTGACGCGGACTGGGTCCGGATCCACCTCGCAGGGCTGCGCGTTGATCTTTGCCGCCGCCTCAATCAGCCGCTGCCGCTCCCCCCCAAGCCCGGCCAGGGTGGTGGCGAACTCCTCAAGGGCATCTGCCATGTTCCCGGAGCCGGAGCTCACCCATCCAGCGCACTCGACAGCTGGGGCAAGCGCAGAGTAGAGGAGGTCCTGGTGCGGGGTCTCGTAACAGGACGACAGACCCCGCCAGGTTTGTGAGCCGCCCTCAACGTCCTCCGCAAAAGCAGCTCCCCGGCTGCGGAGCTGACCCGCCGACAACTCGATCGAGGCGGCATCTGGCCAATCCTGCAAGATTGCGTCGTTGACACTCATAGTGGTTTCCCATCGGTGATCTCGATATCGTCCACATCATGGGCGGCCCTCTCGGTGTTGTCAGCCATGGCCTGGTCGCCCGCCTGGATATGTGACACGGCACTGCGTCCGCCAGTTGCGGCATTGCGCATCTGCTGAACCGCGCTGGTCATCCCCACAGTCAGCACCCGGTTGTAGACTGCAGACAGCGCCGACGCGATCCGCGCGGCCTCGCCCTTGGCGCACAGGTCGCGCAGCTCATCCACCTCAGCGGAGATGGCGGAATGCCTCTTGGCAGCGCTTCCCGCCTTCTCCTCCACAGATGAGAAGATCGCCCTGCAGGACGCCGGTTCCACTCTGTATTCAGTCATCATCCTCCTCCTTCGCCTATGCCGAGCGCTGTGCCCACCAGCAGCTCCCAGAAAGGGGGCTTTTGTCCGTCACTGAGCAGACCCATTTCCCCTGTAGTCTCATCCGCCATCCACAGCAGCGCTGTTCCGCGATGCGGCGTGCTGGCCCAAGTCCCACCCACGTTGCCCTGCGCATCTGTCAAGGCCATCACAACCCATGGCTGCTCGCAGAACTCGCGCGCATCCCCCACCGCCTCAACCGACTGGGGCATAGCATCCTGCTCACACTTGGCCTGCACCTCTCCGGCAGGCATGCGGACGTCAAATGCCATGGGCCAGTGCGGCCGAATGCCGCACCACATCAGCAGCAGTCTGGGTAGCGCATCCGTGGGGCAGTATCGGAATTGATACCGTTCACCAGCTGCCTCAGCACCGTCTTGAACGGTGGTCAGCAGCAGCGACTCAGCGCCCAGCGTCCAGACCCGGAACAGCAGAGGCTGCTCTTGGGCAATTCTGACCTTCCAGGTGTTGCCACGACGCATGATCTGTCGATGCCAGGAGCCGACTTCCGTGGCCCGGCCGGTCTCGTCGAACAGGCCAGCCGCGATCAGCGGCTGGCTCATGGCCTTGGCCGGATCCACGCTGAACCCGAAACGCCTCCTGGTCGTCCATTCAAAGGCCTCGAAAGCCTGAGGATCCAGCGCCACCGTCGCGCTGTCCAAGGCCATGTCAAGGTTTCCATGGCAGGTCAGCTGCTCCCTCGGGACGCCGTCACGCTGAGTCGCCCAGTCGTCCAAGTCCGCAGACGGAACATCCACCACGGTTCCCGGCCTTCGGCGGCTTTCCCTCGGCAACGGGTGGAGTGTGCCCAGCAACGTCTCGTACATGCTCTGCGGATGCCACCCCAGGAAAGGCACCGTCGCGGTGAGCTCGGCCACCACATCATCAACCACCAACAGATCCTGGATCATCATCAGGGCACGCGGCGTGCCGTCCTCCAGCCACGACGGCGCGAACATCCACAGCCGTCGCCGCTCCGCAGGCCCCGGAACGGCAGCGGCATCGGGCAGCGCCTCCACACGAAAAACATAGGCGCCACGTATCTGCTGACTCACTCCCCGCAGATTGCACTGTGCAATATCGGCCAAGGTTGAAGGACCTGGCCCGGGAACGCGGGATTCCCTCAGCACCAGGTTCGGGGTGAATCCGACAACCTCCTCCGGGGCTTTGGCAATCACCATGCCCTCGTGCTCCACCAGCAGCCAATCATCGGGCACCTCATAGCTGAAGCAGGCCCCATTCACTATCATGTCAAGGTCCTTCTCACGATGCCACGCATCAACGCTGCGGAAGGCATCTCAACCCTCCGGCTCATGAGAGCACTACAGATTTCACGTGGGAATGGCATTGCTGACCTGCGCCGCCTGAGAGGCCGCCACACTGTAGTCGTTGCGATCAGTCTGATATCCGCTCATCTGCTCCAGCGCCCTTCGCCCTGTTCCATCACGCCAAAGAGCCTGCGCACCAAGATCGCCAGGTCTTCTGGCCCGTCTGGCTCCGCTGCCCCAGCCGAACCAGCGCGCTTCCTCTTTTTTCATCGAGAACTTCACTGTCACCCTCCCCACTGGAGTTTGATTGCCCACACGTTACCCCAGCGGACTCGCCGCAAGTCAAGGGTTTTTCGCCTTTCTGGCGTGAGCAGTCCCCACGATGCTTCATGACGCAGCCAGGCCCCAACGGCGTCCATGCTCACCTCCGAGGGTGTGCATGCTGGCCAAACGTGATTGACTTGTCAGCCGAGGGAGGTGCCGCGTGGCAGGTAGCGAGTCTAAGTTCGCTGACACTGTGGCGACGAGTCGTCAGGTCATGGCGTCAACAGCCGTGGATGTGGCAGTCGCGTTCCTTGTCATAGCCGGTTTCGTCCTTTGGACGCTGACCGCGGGCTCCCCCGGGCCCGTGACGGTCATCGTCGCTGTGTTGGTCACAGCAGCGCTGGGTGTGACTTGGTGGCTGGCGCGCACCCATCACGGGACCAGCCTCGGCCACTGGTTACTCGGCATCCGAGACATTCAGCCCACCACCGGTCTCCCAGGCAAACGCCCCGGCTTCGACGCGGTCGATGTCCGCAAGGGCCAGGATCCGATGCGACTGCGTCCACGGCGGGTTTCCCTCAACGCCACGGCACCCAAACCCCAGCAGGCGAAGCCACTCATCGTGGCGGTGCTCGACGACGGCACCCGTCATCGTCTTGAGCTGCCCTGCGTGATCGGCCGCAATCCCCACGTGGCGCCCCCCTACAAGTGCCTCGCCGTCGCGGATCTCAGCCGAACTGTCTCCCGCACCCACCTGCTGGTGGCCATTGAGGGCAACGACCTGGTCATCTCCGACCTGGGCAGCAGCTCGGGCACCACCATCATGACCGCGGAGGGCGAGCAGACTCTGCCCGCGGAGCTTGAGGCTCGCGTGCCGCTGTCCACAGGGCCGCTGGCGCAGCTCAGGCTCGGGAGTCGTGAGATCCGGATCGAGGCTGTCCCCAACCTGCAGGCAAGACGATGAACGAATTCGACCGCACCCTGATCGAGACCACCCGAACCCATCGGGAACGTCTGGCAGCAGCTTTCATCCATGGCCATCAGATTGAGCGTCACAAGGTCAACACCAATCTCTACCGGATCCTCGGCTCGGTGATCCTGGCGGCGGTGGTCTGCGTCGCGTGCCTGGGAACCAGCTTCGTCTTGGGAATCCTTGAACGGCAGAAGCAGGAGAAGGTCGTGTCGGCGTTCATGGCCGCCAGGCAGTCCAACCCGCTTCAGCCGGGCAATGGGCTGTCGGAGGACGAGGCGACGAAGCTGCTGCTGAACACGGAGACGGGCGAGTACATCGATCCCCGCACGGGCTTCCGCGTCGACCCGGAGACGCTGCTGGCCACCGATCCGCAGGGACGCACCATCGACATCCGACTGGGCTGGTACTACGACCCGGCGACCGGGTACTACACCGACCCTGTCTCAGGCCTGAGCATCGACCCGAAGACCCTCACTGTCGTGGAGAAGGAGCAGTAATGGCCTATACGCGCCTGACCGTCGCCGGAACCAACCGGAAGGCGAACCTGGTGCTCCCCGACGACGAACCGGTAGGCGCGCTGCTTCCGCAGCTTCTGGAGGTTCTGGGAGAGAAGGTGCCGGGAGGCAGGGAGATTGCCTTGACGACTCTGACCGGCACACGCATCGACTTGGCCGAGAGCCTCAGCGACCAGCACGTGGATCACGGCACCATGATCCAGCTCACTCCCATCGACGACGCCCCCCAACCGCCGGAGGTCGTAGACATCACCGACGCAGTCGCCGTTGTCGGCAGGCAGCGACGGGATCACTGGAGCCAGCGGGCCAGAGCCACCGTTCTCGCTGTCCTGACCGCCATCGCGGGTCTCATGGCCTCCTCCCAGCTGCAGCCGGCAGCCCTCACACTCTCAGACCCCCTCGTCTCGGGGCCGCTGCTGCTGGCCGCGGCCTTGGCCGCCCTGGGGGCATACTTCGCCCGCCAGGGTGACAGCGGACCCGAGCAGGTCTTCGCCGCAGCCGCCCTCGGGGTCGCGAGCCCCCAGGTGACGCTCCTGGCCCAGAGCTGGCCCATTCCAACCATCGTGGTGGTCTGGGCGGGAGCTGCCTGGGTGATCATCGGGACAGTCGTCGGAATCGGTGCCCGCCGTCGCTCGGCGCTCATCGGCAGCGGATTCGGCGTGGTCGCCGCCACGGCCTTCGCCTTGGCCGCGCAGCTGTCCTGGCCGCCGCTGCCCATGGCGGTGGGGACCACGCTGACGGGGCTCGTGCTGATCGGCCTGCTGCCGGGGGCTGCCCTCACATTCAGCGGTCTCACCGGCTACGACGACCAGACGATGCGCGGGAAACGGCCCCAGCGCAGCGACGTCGATACCGCCATCCTGGAGGGATACGCGACACTGAGCTGGTCTGTGGTCGCCATCAGTCTGCCGACCACGCTGGCTCTGATGGACTTGATCTGGCAGGGCGACACCTGGGCGCTGGGTCTGGCATGCGTCGTCGTGGTCATCATGCTGCTGCGCACCCGGCTTCTGCCGTTGATCCCGCAGCGTGTCGTTCTGCTGACCGCCGCGGTGCTTCCCCTGCTGACCGGTGTGGCGCCGCTGCTCACGTCGCTCCAGCGGTCGCTGGCTGCTGCCTCCGTGGGTGCCGTCCTGCTGGGGATGTCCATTGCCAGGCCCAGTGATGTGTTGGCGGCAAGGCTGCGACGCGCAGCCGAGATCGCTGAGCTCATGCTGGTGGTGGCCGCCGTCCCATTGGCGCTGGGGGCGCTCGGTGTCTACGCGGACCTGTTGGAGACGTTCCGATGATCTGGGCTCTGGTGCAGGCCGCATCCGGATCACGGGTCCGCGCCCTGGAACAACTGGCCCGGCGGGTCAGCACGCCGCTGCCCGTGCGGCGGCGGATCAGCCTGGCCTCGCTGGTGCGTGGCTGTGGCACGACATCGCTCACGCGGGAGCTGGCCCTGATGCTGGCCCGGCAACGCCCGGACCGGCTGCTGGTGGTCTCCACCGCCGACCCCGACAGGTCGCGGCTGTCACGCCTGGAGCCGCCCCACACCGTCAGACGCCTGGACAGCGAGTACTGGAACGATCCACGCGGCTGCTGGAGGGACGCCGTCGGCGACGCGCAGCGCGTCCATGACCTGACCGTCACCGACTGGGGCGCTGTCCCAGTGTCACAGCTGAACCATGTGGCGTCGGAGTCCCACGCCCTGTGCATGGTCGCGCCCGCAGACCGGAAGGTGGTGCAATCCTCCCTCGACTACGCCGCCGAGCTGGGGAAACGGGTGCCCGTGCTGATGGCGGTGGTTGATGTGCGCGGCGAGATCGGGCCGTCAGTGCGTCCCCTGGTCCGCAACCTTCCCGTCAAGACGGTGCTGCTGCGCCACGATCCCCGTCACCACAACGGAGCACCTCCTCCTGAGCAGTTGAGGGAGCCAGAGGCCCTTCAGGTCTATCGGCTGGCGGCGGACCTGATAGGCGCGCTGGCCGGCAACAGGAGAAATGCCGGATGACTGAGAGCACCATTCCTGAAGACACACCGCCTGAGACGATCAACCGCCCCCGGGTGCGGAGGCCCACACGCATCTCCCTGCCCATTGAGCGGCCTGAGCCCATCGAGATCCCAGCCCCCCCGACCCTGGGAACCGAGCTCAGCCCCACCCCATTCCAGTTCCTGCTTCCCGTGGTGGGGGCATTGACATCTGTGGTGATGATGGTGGTGATGCGCAACGGGCAGCCCCTGTTCATGATGATCGCCGCCATCATCTTCATCGTGGCTCTGGTCAGCGGACTCGGATTCGCCCTATCCAGCAGGGGTCGGGCCGCCAAGCAACTGCGGCTGCAGCGCAGCCGATACCTGGACTTCCTGGAACGCACACGCGACGAGCTGAGGCAGAAGGCTGAGGAGACCCGCTCTGCGGCGCTGTCCCTGCATCCACGCCCGGCGGGGTTGCCCAGCTTCATCCTCGATCCGGAGAGAGTCTGGGAGCGTCGCCGCACCGACGCCGACCATCTTGAGGCCCGCATCGGCCTGGCGACGGTCCCGTGGTTCACACTCAACGTCCCGCACACTGAAACCCCCGTCGAGCCCATCGACCCGATCCTGCTGCGGGAGGCTGAGCTGCTGGCCAGCTCCCATGCCGCCATTGAGGCGATGCCCGCAACCGTGAGCCTGAGGGATGCGGCGGTGGTGACTGTGATCGGCCCCCGGGAGCGCACCATTCCACTGGTCCGGGCGCTCGTGCTGCAGCTCGCAGCGCACCAGCTTCCCGAGGACCTTGACCTAGCCGCCGTCTTCACAGTGAACGTCGCCCGGGATTGGACTGGATTCGATCTGCTCCCCCATGTTCACAACCCCGACCTGTTCGACGGCCCAGTTCCGGCACGCCGCATCGCCCCCAGCCTGGCGGCCCTGAGCGACATCCTGGCCAGCGAGATGCAGGAGCGCTCCATCGTCGCCACCGCTGCCCGTCGCCGCGGAGGGCATGCGGAGGAGCTTGCCCGCATGGTGATCATCGCCGATGAGCATGGCGGGGCCGCCGGCTCCCTGCGCCGCCCCGACCAGAGCCTCCACGATCGGGACCTTGCAATCACCGTCATCCACCTGATCGACGACCGCCTTGATGAGCCCGATGACGTCGATATCCGCATCGATCTGCGGCAGGAGACCGCCACGATCACCACTGCCGCCCGCAGCTCGGAGCCCGACACCACGCAGTTCATTCCGGAGGGCGCCACCGACTGGCAGCTGGAGTCGATCGCCAGAGGCCTGGCTGCTCGACGCACGTTCAATGCCCTGCATCAGGAGGTCAGCGACGGCGAGCAGGCTGACATCGGCGAGCTGCTGGGGGTGGATCTGTACCGACCCATTGATCTGGAGCAGCTCTGGCGGCCTCGTTCGCCGGCGGATTTCCTGCGGGTGGCGTTCGGCGTCGACGACCAGGGCAAAGCCGTCTATCTGGACTTGAAGGAGAGCGCTCAGCAGGGCATGGGGCCGCACGGCATCTGCATCGGCGCCACCGGCTCCGGCAAGTCGGAGATGCTGCGGACGCTGATCCTGTCGCTGGCAACATCGCATTCTCCGGAGGATTTGTCGATGATTCTCATCGACTACAAGGGCGGGGCCGCCTTCTCGCCTTTCGCGCCTCTGCCGCATCTGGCGGGGTTGATCGACAATCTGGCTGACGACCCCCAGCTGACGGTGCGGGCGCGGGCCTCCCTGCAGGGCGAGGTCATGCGCCGACAGCAGCAGCTGAAGGACGCCGACTCGTCGCCGTCGATCACTCACTATCGAGAGTTGCGCCGCAACCGGCCGGAGCTGCCGCCGATGCCGCACCTGTTCGTGGTGATCGACGAGTTCGGTGAGCTGCTCACCGCGGAGCCGGACTTCATTGACCTGTTTCTGCAGATCGGCCGCATCGGACGCTCCATCGGCGTCCACCTGCTGCTCTCCAGCCAGCGCATTGAGGGCGGGAAGCTCCGTGGTCTGGACACCTACCTCTCCTACCGCCTGGGGCTGAGGACGTTCAGCGAATCGGAGTCACAGCTGGTGCTGGCCTCCACCGACGCCTTCCACCTTCCGCCTCTGCCCGGCTACGGCTATCTGAAGGTCGACACGTCGGTGTATCAGCGGTTCCGGGCTGGCTACGTCTCGGGGCCGATGCCGCGTGGCCTGCGGCAGGAGACGGTCTCATCGGGTCCGCAGATCTATGAGTTGCCTGTCTACAACGGCATTGACGTCGACCAGCACAACCCGGAGGTGCCGGTGCTGCACCGCCCGGACACCAACCGCACCCTCGTCGACGAGGTGGTCTCCGCGCTGCGTCCCGAGGACACCGCGGTCAGGCCGATCTGGCTGCCACCGTTGTCCCCCAGGCTCACGTTGGGTCGGGTGCTGGACGAGGCGAACACCGACCCGCTGAGTGTCATCGTCGGCCTGGAGGACGACCCCGCCCATCAGCGGCAGAACCCATGGACTCTGGACCTGACCAGCAGCGGCGGTCATGTTGCAATCGTCGGCAGCCCGCAGAGTGGGCGCACAACGTTGCTGCGCACCATCGCGGCCTCGTTGGCGCTGACCACCACGCCGCGGGAGGTCACGGTCTACGGTCTGGACCTTTCCGGTGGGGGTCTGCGTCGCATTGAGGGTTTCCCACACGTCGGTGGTGTCGCCAGTCGCGGTGACTCGGACCGGATTCGTCGGCTCCTTGAGGAGCTGACCGTGATGCTCCAGGCCCGAGAGCAGCTGTTCAAGGCTCACGGCATTGATTCGATGTCACATCTGCGAAGCCTGCACGCCCAAGGACAGCTTCCCCAGGTGGCCAGTGCGGACATCGTGCTGCTCGTCGACGGCTACGGGCTGCTCCGCAGTGACTTTGACTCCTTGGATGAGACCTTCAACCGGCTGATGTTGCAGGCTTCCAGCTACGGCCTCCACCTGGTGTTGACGATGGGACGTTGGGGGGATCTCAGGATGGCCCACCAGAACCTGTTCGGCAATCGGGTGGAGTTTAGGCTGAATGACCCAAGTGACTCGAACATCGAGCGGAAACTTGCTGCGACCATCCCCAACGACACCCCGGGACGGGTGCTCACCGACAACAAGACACTCGCCCAGGTGGCGTTGCCGTCTCTCGAACTGGCGGAGGGCACCGATCTGGGTGAGGCTCTGGACGACTTGGTGCGTCAGGTCTCCGAGTCCTGGTCCGGCCCGTCTGCAGCTCCGATCCGGCTGCTGCCCAACCACATCGACCCGGCTTCGCTGCCCAGCCCTGCCCTGGAACCCCATGCCGTCCCCCTCGGTATCCGGCAGGACACGATGGGGCATGCGTTGTGGGATTTCTCCGACGCAGACCAGCATCTGCTGGTCCTGGGCGATGCGAAGTGCGGAAAGTCCACCACGTTGCGCACCATCGCGCTGGGGCTGGTGGCGAGGTTCTCCCCCGAGGAGTTGGCCATCGCCGTCGTCGATCCGCGTGGTCACGTGGCGGGCTGCATCCCGGAGGACTATCTGGCCGCTCACGCCAGGTCGCTCCAGCAGGCCAGCGGGTTGGCTGCATCGATCGCCAGCGAGTTGGAGCAGCGTTCTTCCCGCAGCGCTGAGGAGCAGAGCCGGTCGCCACGGATCGTGGTGCTGGTCGATGACCATGACATCGTCTCGGCCGGTGGAGCGGAGCCGCTCAATGCGTTGATGCCCCACCTGCCGGCGGCCCGTGACCTGAAACTGCACATCGTGGTCACGCGCCCTGTGGCGGGTTCCACCCGTGCCTTGTACAGCCCGTTCCTTCAGGCAGTGCGTGACACCGGTGGGGCGGTGCTGTTGATGTCCGGGGACCGCACTGAGGGGCAGGTCCTGCCCCGCGTGATCCCAGAGCGGCTTCAGCCCGGACGGGGCCGCTACATTCGACGCGGCGAGAGTCCTCACATCATTCAAATAGCCGACACGAAGCGGTTCCCCGGTTCGACCTGAGCACTTTTGAAAATTTCCTTCAGATGTTTCACTGGGCTCTGGAGCAACGAGAGGACGTGGTCATGCACTTGGTGGGATCAGCCTTCAGCTGTGAGGTTCCCGATGGGTGGCAGGAGGCCAGACAGCCCGGCTGCGTTATCGCGGCGTCCCCTGACGCGCCGCTGGGTTTCGCCCCCAATGTAGTGCTCAGGGAGTCGGTCATTGAGGAGCGGCCCGATGCTTTGGCCGCCATCAGTCAGGCCAATCTCCGATCAACTGCCGAACTTCCCGGCGCGATGGTGATCCAGGTTGAGGCCCTGCAGCAGCACGGGGTGGAGCACCGCCGCATCTGGATGCTCACCCCCGTCGCACCCGAGGAACTCCATGGCAACATCCTGTGCCTGCTCAGCGTCCAGGACCTTGTGATCACCGACGGGGTGATCGCTGAACTCACCCTCACCCTCCCCTTGGTCGAATGGAGTCCTGAGGATCAGCACCAGGCCATCCTCGACACCCTCCAGGCCATGCCAACAGCCGAACGTGTGCCCCCTCCCACCACCACTTCCACCATCCCCGACGTGACTCTCGACACATGGGCCACCTCCCGTGACGGCGCACCTCGCGAGGACCTCACGGTGGTGACCCCACCAGATCTCGTCCTCCAGGCCAAGCCTCTCGTGCTCAGCGACGAGGCAGCCCAGCGCTTCTTCACGCACGCCGAACAACGGGTCTTCACCCCGGTCACGGGCAAAGAGAAGAATGAGCTCCTGAACGCGGGGCTCGTCGAACACGATGGAGCTCCCAGTCCAGCAGGGTTCTGGTACATCGACCATCTTCTGAGCGGAAAAGGCTGGACCATTATCGTCGCAACCTCTCAAGCGCAGGAGTTCCGGTTCTGGATCACCGACGCCACCACCATCTTCGTGGCCCCGAATCCAGAACAGGAGGGAACCAGTCTCCTGGGCTACTGCCCGTCCAACGATCTGTTCCGCATCCTGCTGGCCTGGGTGAACGCCACCCCAGCCTGGCCCATGGATATGGACTTGGAGCTCAGCGGAGAACAGTTGCGGGACAAGCTGGAACGCGACACGGTGGGTTTCAGCTCCAGCGGCGATGCCTCCGAGTTCGCGAACCATCCCTGGACCTTGCTGTCGCTGAGGAACAGTGATGGCGGGACCCACCTGAACTGGGTCCGCTCCCAGTCGCGGGGAGAAGCCACGACATGGCTCGACCCCTCCCTCCACAACACCAGTGACCTGATCACCATCCAGCGACACAGCGGTGCTGGGCTCTGGCTACCGCTGACCGCGATCATCACCGAAAACAGTTAGGAACGCCATGACCTATCACAAGGTGAACGCCCCAGCCTGCTTCGGGATCTTCACCAAGACGGAGCAGGAGAACCAGAACGCCAAGAACTCCCATCAGTCCGTCTCGCATGATATTGACGCCCTGGGCTCTGCCTGCACCGGGAAAAGCGCCAAGCTCGCGTCATCGTTGAACGCCGTCTACAACAGGGTCCTCACGACAGCCATGACCGGCTCCGAGCAGCAGGTTGCACGTGCTGTTGCTGGTGGCAGGCAGGCGGTGGCTACGATCCAGCGGGCTGATGCCGAGATGGCCTCCGCGACCGAAAGCGCCGAACGCCGAGCGCACAGCGTCGACGAGGTACGCATCACGGATGGGAAGAACATATGAAGGTCGAGACCAGCGAACTTGAGAACTGGCCGGACCCGGAGGCCATCTTCAACTCCGCCTCCAGCCTGATGGCCCGAGGTGCCGAATTCCACACCAACATTGAGGGCGCCCACAGCACGTGGAAGGGACTGGCCGCTGGAGACAACTATGTCACTCCGCACAGCGATCTCCTGTACTCGGCCCTTGATCCTGCTCTCGCCACGGCCCAGCGCGCCTCGGACGGCTGCACCAGCGTCAAAACAGCGATGACGCTCTTCTCTGACCAGATCAGCACGCTGAAGGCGGAACGTGATTCCTTGAAGTCTGAGGTGGAGGCCTACAACAACAAGGAACAACCTACGGATGCCGTCCAGCTCGCCGATTATGACCAGGAGGGGCTGAGACTCCAGGTGAGGGTGAACGATCTGGTTCACAGGTACGAGGCAGCGATCAACGAGTGCGCCAACCAGCTGTCCTCGATCGGGGACGACGGTCTCCCAGAGGAAGGAGCCCCAGCATGGCAGGGGCTGGCGGGTGACACATTCATCTCCGCCCTCGCGGCTTCAGCAGAAAGCTACAAGTTCAACCTAGAACACGTCATCAAACGATTCTACGTGCGCATCTTTGGCGTGGAGTTCGATTTCAAGTACAGCAGCTCCTACAACCGCACCACCTTCTGGGACTGGAAATCGTGGAAACCGCAACCACACCAAGGCGGCAGCTTCCTGACTCGATTCTCAGCGGCTCTGCGGGAAACCTTCCTCGGCCCTCCACGGGGAAACTGGGGTCCCTCGACGGTCATCAAACCACACGGCATGAAGCCAGCCCGGTTGGCCAACCCGCTCAGCTGGTTCGGCGCAGGCACGGAGCACACTTCACACACCTACACCGGAGTCACAGCTGCAGGTCGAATCGCTGGACGGAGTCTCTTTGTGCTCGGCGTCGGGCTCACCTACGCCAGTGAGCACGAGAAGGTGGACAAACGCTTCCGCGAGGAACATCCCGAGATGACTGCAGATGAAAGACAGAGTCGAGTCATCGAAACCGCAGCCGTGAGAACCGGATCACAGGTATTCGCATCCGCCTTCGCAGCAGCCGCCGTCGGCTCCGCCCTTCCCGTCGCTGGAACCGCCGTCGGCCTAGCCGTCGGATTCGGAGTGGGCTTGGCGATGAGTTTTGACCCTGATGGCGACGGCAAGAGCTTTGGCGACAACATCGCCGACGCTGGAGAAGCCATCTGGAACTTTGGAAAGAAACTGTTCGGAGGAGAAGGATGATGAACAAGCTCGTACCGCTGGAAAGCCTTACCGGAGAGCTCACCGTGCTTTTCATCGCCCTCACGCTTATCGGTCTGCTCGGTCTCTGGCAGGGCTGGGTTGCCTACACCGAACCCACCCCAAGATTCGTCCTCCACTACACCGGCTGGACCTGCCCACCCCTGGCCATGCTCTACGGCGGCATTGCCATGCTGATCATGGGAGTGCTCGGGCCAGTCACGAAACTGGAAGAGTTGCAGGCGGCCATCCCCGATCTCATCCTGGGAGTACTCGGTCAAACCTGGGTGTTCTGCGGAGTCACCTTCCTTCTCGGTTTCTTCTTCTGGTTCCCTCCCTTCCTCCTCCCACCCTGGTACCGCCGAGCCTGCAAAGCAGGCATTCCCCGCAACGACCCCCACGCCATGGGCGCATTCAAAGCGCTCCCGGTCGAACAACAAAAAACCACAGCCAAAAACAAAAGATAACAACACCTAGTCGATGATCGCCTTCACCCAGGTGTGCCCGATGCCACCACGGGTTGAGCCCGCCTGGCACTCGGGCCGCATGGACCGGTCTCGCAGGAATCCCAGCTCCCACAGTACTGTGTTGCACTGATGGGGCCAGCTGTAGCAGCCATTCCGCAGCGAGGTCTCAGGATGCTCCCACAGGTGTCAGGCGGAGTGATGGGTACGCTCCCCCGCCACGCGCGCGATGGCCAGATCCACCACCTCCAGGCGGAGCAGCAACAGCCACAGTCTGCCGATTCTCATCTCCCCCTCAGGAATCCTCACAGCAACCGGTAGGACGCCTCACGTGCCAGCCGGGTGTACAGACCCAGCATGCGTTTCACGGTTTTCTCCCATGGATATCTCTCAGCTCGGCTTCGGGCATCAGCCCGCATCTTAGGTCCGAGCCTGGGCAGCAGCGACTCGACGGCATCCGCCAGCAACGTCGGCTCTGGAGGAGCTGAGACGCCGGAGGTGGCGTCCACCAACTCGTACGCCCCACCCCGGTTTGCTGTGACGACGGGGGTGCCGCAGGCCAGGGCCTCCAGCGCGGCAAGTCCGAAGGTTTCCGCGGGACACACGGCGCGGGCGAGGTCGGCAGCGGCGATCCGCTCGGCCAGTTCGTCACGGTTCGCGATGAAGCCGTGGAAGTGGATGGGGGCATCGCTCACCATCACCTCCAGCTCGGCCTGGTCAGGACCAGCACCGTAGCAGTCCATGCGGATGCGATGCCCGCGGCGATGCAGTTCGGCAGCGGTGGCGACGGCCAGCTGGGGACTCTTCTCGTGGCTGAGACGCCCGACGTAGATCAGCTTCAACACGCCATCGTCGACAGGGCTTCCCTTCTCGGGATGGAAGGTCTCAAGGTCCACACCGAGCGGCACCAGCTCCAAGCGTGCCTTGGTGTCCTCGAACTCGTCTGCGGCGAACTGGCTGGTCACCACCACCGCGTCGAACCTCTTCGACAAGCGACGGTTGAGCGCGCTGACGACTGCCTCCACCCCGAACCGGCGCCTGACCCACATCGCCAACATGTCGGAGAGCCGCTCATGGCTGAACAGCACGGAGCCGACGTTACGCTTCGCCGCCCATCTACCCACCGGGGACAGTGTCCACTTGTCCGACACCTCAACCACGTCGGGCCGGAACTGATCCAACACGTTGAGGCCCCCGAGGCCCTCACGCGGCGGGACAAAGGCTGAGATGCCCCTGTCTGCTCCAATCCCAACACCTTCTCTCAGCAGATCTTGAAGGAGCTGCCCTGGCATGGTCGAATTGGCACATCCTGACTGATCCGAAGGAGCCCCTGGAGATGACTCTGCTCGTCCTCTATGACGCTGACTGCGGTTTCTGCACGTCTTCCGTCGCTGCCTTGGCTGGCCCGGTCTTCCAGGCACGATTTCAGCCCACTGCGTGGCAGTCGGCGGACCTGGCCGAGCACGGCCTGACAGCCAAGGAGTGCCAGGCTCGACTCCACGTGGTCGACGGTTCCCGCACGTGTGCAGGGGCTGCGGCCATCGCCCGCATCCTCCGCACAGCGCGGCTGCCCTGGAGGATCGCCGGCCGGATCATGACCGTTCCCGGCCTGAGCTGGCTGAGTGAGAGGGTCTACGATCTGGTAGCTCAGAACCGTCACCGGCTGCCCGGCGGCACCGCAGCGTGCAATCTCGCAGCAGGGCCGCCACGGTAGATCCCACAGAGCACAACAGAGCGGGGAGGAAACCCGGCTGGTCTCCTCCCCGCTCCGCAATCACCTGACTCACTTGTCCTCGGTGGATGCCTCCTCAGCAGCCTCAGCCACCTTGTCTTCGGTGGATGCCTCCTCAGCAGCCTCATCCACCTTGTCTTCGGCGGATGCCTCCTCAGCAGCCTCAGCCTCGTCTGCCTTCTCCTCGGCCTCTGCCGCAGGCTCCTCCTCGTCGACCGGCTTGCCCACCTTCTTCTTGGGCGTCACAGGCTCAGTCACCAGCTCCAGGACAGCCAGCGGGGCAGAGTCTCCCTTGCGGATGCCGATCTTGGTGATGCGGGTGCAGCCCCCGTCACGACCCTGCAGGGTGGGTGCGATCTCCTCGAACAGCTTCGCCACCACGTCCTTGTCGGTCACTGAGCGCAACACCAGGCGACGCGAGTGCAGGTCACCCCGCTTGGCCTTGGTGATGAGCTTCTCAGCCACCGGCTGGACGCGGCGGGCTTTGGCCTCGGTGGTGGTGATGCGGCCGTGCTCGAAGAGCTGGGTGGCCAGGTTGCGCACGATGAGGCGCTCATGGGTGGGGGAACCGCCCAGTCGGGGGCCTTTGGTCGGCTTAGGCATTTCTCAGATTCTTTCGGTCTCGTCCCGAGCAGCGCTCGGTGTGTGTTCTCAGTACTGCTCGGTCTCGGCGTAGTCTTCGTCGGCTTCGGCGTCGAGGTCAGCCTCCTCGCCTCCATGCTCCTCGTCGTAGCGTTCGATCGCCTCCATCGGATCGAAGCCAGGCGCGGCATCCCGCAGGGAGAGCCCCAGGTTATGCAGGGTGACCTTCACCTCAAGGATGGACTTGGACCCGAAGTTGCGGATGTCCAGAAGATCCTCCTCAGAGCGGGCGACGAGCTCACCGACGGTGTGGATCCCCTCACGCTTGAGGCAGTTGTAGGAGCGAACCGACAGGTTCAGGTCCTCGACGGGCAGGCTCAGCGACTCGGCGATCTGCTCATCCACAGGCGACGGCCCCATCTCAATGCCCTCGGCGTTCACGTTGAGCTCACGGGCCAGGCCGAACAGCTCCACCAGGGTCCGCCCAGCCGAGGCGACGGCATCGCGGGGGGCCATGGAGCGCTTGGTCTCGACATCAATGATGAGACGGTCGAAGTCGGTGCGCTGGGCGACACGGGTGGCCTCCACCTTGTAGCTGACCTTCAACACCGGAGAGTAGATGGAGTCGACGGGGATGCGGCCGATCTCAGCGTCGGGATCCTTATTCAGCACGCTGGAGACGTAGCCGCGGCCACGTTCGACCACCAGCTCCATCTCCAACTTGCCGCCTTCGCTGAGGGTGGCGATGTGCAGCTCGGGGTTGTGAACCTCGACGCCAGCGGGAGGCTGGATGTCGGCGGCGGTGACCTCACCGGCGCCGGCCTTGCGGAGGTACATGACCACGGGCTCGTCCTCCTCGGAGGACAGAACCAGGCCCTTCAGGTTCAGGATGATCTCGGTGACGTCCTCGACGACACCCTCCAGTGTGGAGAACTCGTGCTGGTTGCCCTCAATCTTGATCGAGGTCACGGCCGCGCCCGGGATGGACGACAGCAGGGTGCGGCGCATGGAGTTGCCGAGGGTGTAGCCGAAGCCCGGCTCCAGGGGCTCGATGACGAACCGTGAGCGGTGCTCCGCGACCACTTCCTCCGAAAGAGTCGGACGCTGTGCGATGAGCATTGTGTATCCTTCCCGCGCCACCCGCTATTTGATGACGCGAACTACATGGCCGGAGCGGCTCCAGCCATTGGGCCCGGAAACCCGAGCACATGGCTGGCCGGCGGATACCGGCCAGCCTGGGGTCGTCGGCTACTTCGAGTAGAGCTCGACGATCATCTGCTCCTGAACGTCAATCACGATCTGCTCACGGACGGGGAGCTGGTGGACAAGGATGCGCATGCGATTCGGCCGGGCCTCAAGCCATGCCGGAACGTTGCGTTCGCCGTGGGTCTCACGTGCCACCACGAGGGGGTGGAGGTTCATCGACTTCTCGGCGACGTCGATGATGTCGTGAGCCTTGACGCGGTACGACGGGATGTTCACCTTCTGGCCGTTGACCAGGAAGTGGCCGTGCACGACGAGCTGGCGGGCCTGGCGGCGGGTTGCTGCGAAGCCAGCGCGGTACACGACGTTGTCGAGGCGCGACTCAAGGATCTGCAGCAGGGTGTCGCCGGTTTTGCCCGGGAGACGGTCGGCCTCCTCGTAGTAGCGGCGGAACTGCTTCTCCAAGACGCCGTAGGCGTAGCGAGCCTTCTGCTTCTCCTTGAGCTGCAGCGAGTACTCGGAGTCCTTCGTGCGACCGCGGCCGTGCACGCCGGGCGGGTACGGGCGGCGTTCGAATGCCTTGTCGTTGCCAACCAGGTCAGTCCCGAGGCGACGGGACTTCTTGGTCATGGGGCCGGTGTAACGAGCCATGTGTTTTCAGTCCTTTTCTTCTCGGGCGCTCAGACGCGACGGCGCTTCGGCGGGCGGCAGCCGTTGTGCGGCACGGGGGTGACATCGGAGATGGCCCCGACCTCAAGCCCGACGGCGCCCAGCGAGCGGATCGCGGTCTCACGGCCCGAGCCCGGGCCCTTGACGAACACGTCGACGCGCTTCATGCCGTGCTCCATGGCGCGGC
>ERZ773077.139-NODE-139-length-53313-cov-10.657009_pt1 | contig 53313 bp, 53 predicted proteins | sample MGYA00580612_ERZ773077 | MGnify/ENA primary metagenome ERZ773077 (study PRJEB29015, sample SAMEA2737971) | human oral metagenome | biome: human oral; feature: human-associated habitat; material: dental | place: China | collected 2021 ...
GGAGGGCGCCCGCGACCGGGGCGCGCAGCCGGTCCTGGTCGTCCGGGGCCTGAGGGTGCCGCGCGGACGGGGGCGGCGCCGCCACGAGGTGCTCCACGACGTGTCGCTGACCGTGGAGCGCGGTCAGATCCTCGCCGTCGTCGGCGTCAACGGCTCGGGCAAGTCCACGCTCCTGCGGGCCCTGGCCGGGCTGGAGCGGTGGACGGCCGGGGAGGTGAGCGTGGCCGGGCGACGGCGCCGGCCCGGCCGCACCGGGCGGGCGGTCACGCTCGTCATGCAGAACCCGGAGCACCAGTTCCTCGAGCGCACCGTGCGCGACGAGCTCGCCCACGGCATGCGTCTGGAGGGCGACGAGGAGGCCGCCGTGGAGCGGGCCGTGGCCGGGATGCTCGCGCGCTTCGACCTGGTCGACCGGGCGGGGGCCAACCCCTTCCTGCTGTCGGGGGGCCAGCAGCGGCGCCTGTCCGTGGCCTCCGTGCTCGGCGAGCACCGCGAGGCGATCTGCCTGGACGAACCGACCTTCGGCCAGGACCGCCGCAGCGCGGAGGCCCTCATGGCCCGCCTCCACGACGTCGCCGCCGACGGCGCGGGCCTGGTCATCGCCACCCACGACATGGAGCTGGCCGCCGAGCACGCCGACCGCGTCCTCGTCCTGGCGGCCGGGCGGGTCCTGGCCGAGGGCCCGGCCCGCGAGGTCCTCGCCGACGCCCCGCTGCTGGAGCGGGCCGGTCTGCGCCCGCCAGCCCTGGTCGCGCTGACTCGCGCCGCCGCGGCCCTGAGGGCGACGGTCCCCTCCTGCGCGTCCTGGAAGGAGCTCGTATGAGCGATGCACCCGCCGTCCCGCCCGCCGAGGAGCGCGGCCCGGGCCTGGCCGCCCCGCTGGCCCTCGATCCGCTGTCCCCCTTCGCGGCGATCATGCCGATCGTCGTCGCCATCGCCATCATGACCACCCCGACCCCGGCGCTGTGGGCGCTCGGGACGGCCCTCGTCCTCCTCGTCCTGGCGGATCTGCGGCGCGGTCCGCTTCTGGCCGCCGCCGTCCTGGCCCTCGCCGCGCTCACCGGCGCGCTCCTGGCCCTGTCCACCCCCATTGAGCGGGTGGGGGTCTCCCCCGTCGTCGCCGACGTGCTCGGCGCGGACCTCCAGCGCAACCAGGTGCTCGCCGGGGCGAGGCTGGGGGGCAAACTCGGGGCGGCCCTGTCCCTGTTCCTGCTCACCGGTCTGCTCGCCGGGCCGCAGGACCTGCTGCGGGCGATGGTGGCCCACCTGCGCGTGCCCTACCGCGTCGCCTACGCGGGTGTGGCCGCCCTCGGCTTCCGCGAGCGCTTCGCCATCGAGTACCGCGTCATCCAGGAGGCGCACGACCTGCGCGGCACGCGGGCCCCGCTGCCCCTCCTGCGCCCCCTGGTGCGGCGGTGGACGGCGGTGCCCGCGCTCATGGCCGGGGCGGTGCGCCACGCCGAACGGGTGTCCATGTCGATGGATGCGCGCGGTTTCGGCGCTTACCGCCACCGGACCGAGCGCTCGACGCCGCGCTGGCGGTGGCGCGACACGCTCCTCGTCCTGGTCTGCTGGGCGCTGGCCGCCGCCATTGTCGTGCGCTTCGGCGGCGACGGCCTCGTCCTCCACGACGTCTGACGCGCCCGCCCGCCCTGACGCGCCTATCGCCCGCGGACCGCCCTCCTATAAGGTGAGCCTCACCTGACCCTCACGGGCCGGGGTCCCCCGTCCCCCACCGGAAGTCCGCAATGACTGGAGCAGCGATATCGCAAGCGGCCGCATCCGGCGCGCCGACCACGGCCGATGCACCAGGCACGGCCGACGCACCGGGCACGGGCGGCGCGGAGCCGTCCGGCGCGCCGGACCCGATCGGCCTCAAGGGGCTGCTGGCCCCGGTCCTGCCGGCGATCGGCCTGGCCTTCGCCTGCGGCGCGGTCGGCGCGGCCCTGGGCCTCCTGCCGGCGATCGGCGTGACCGCGCTGGCGCAGCGGGCCCTGGCCGGCACGCTCACCGCCGCCGCGGCGTGGGGCTGGGTGGCCGCCATCGCCGTCGGCCTCATGGGCGGGCACATGATCTACCTGTGGGGCACCGGCTACGCCCACCGGGTCGAGCTGCGCTTCCGCACGGACCTGCGCCGCCGCATCGCCGTGCAGCTGGCGCGCCTGCCACTGGGATGGCACACGGAGGAGTCCTCCGGGCGGGTGCGCTCGACCATCACCGAGGACACCGCCAAGGTCCACACCCTCATCGCGCACTTCGGCTCCGACCTGGGTCTGGCGATCGGGGCGCCCGTGGGCGGCCTGATCTACCTGCTGACCCGCTCCTGGCCGTTCGCCCTGGTGCTGCTGGCGTGGCTGGTCGTGACCGTCTCCATCACCGGGGCGCTGTCCGCCCGCACCATGGAGCAGATGACCGAGGCCTTCACCGAGTCGGAGAAGCAGCTGGCCGGCGCCGCCGTGGAGATGGTGGACGGCATCGCCGCCGTCAAGGCCTTCGGCCTGGGAGAGCGGCTCTTCGGCCGCTTCTCGACGGCGCTGGAGCGCTACACGCGGGCCTCCTACGAGTGGATGCGGGGTCCCGGGCGCCCCATGGCGGTGCTCAGCGCCCTCATGAGCCCCGCCTTCATGCTCGTGCCCATTATGGCGACCGGCTGGGTCATGGCGGGGCGCGGCATGATCGAGCCCGTCGGGGTGCTGCCCTTCCTGCTGGTCGGGGTCGGCCTGCCGTCGGGCGTGATGAACCTGGCCTCCCTGGGCAATAACCTCATCGAGGCGCAGGACGCCGCCCGGCGCATCGGGGAGCTGCTGGCCGAGCCGGTCCTGCCCGAGCCGCCCGCCCCCGTCCCGGTGGGGCGCGACGCCGACGGCGGCGTGGGCGTCGTCTTCGATCACGTCTCCTTCCGCTACCGGGCGGGCGATCCGCTCGTCCTCGACGACGTGCACCTGGAGCTGCGGCCCGGGACGGTCACCGCCGTCGTCGGCCCCTCGGGCGGCGGCAAGTCCACCCTCGTGCGCCTGGCCGCCCGCTTCTGGGACGTGGAGTCCGGCGGCGTGCGCCTGGGCGGGACGGACGTGCGCGACGCCTCCAGCCAGGACCTGCTCTCCTGCACGGCCATCGTCTTGCAGGAGGGCGGGATCCTCGCCGACACCGCCGAGGAGAACATCCGCCTGGCCCGCCCCGGCGCCACCCGCGAGGATGTGGAGGCCGCCGCCCGGGCCGCCCGCATCCACGAGCGGATCCTGGCCCTGCCCCGCGGCTACGACACCGTCCTGGGCGCCGCCGGCGCCCGCCTGTCCGGCGGGGAGCGCCAGCGCATCGCCATCGCCCGCGCCTTCCTCGCCGACGCCCCGGTCCTCCTGCTCGACGAGGCCACCGCCCACGCCGACCCGCACTCCGAGCGCGAGATCCAGGAGGCGCTGGCCGCCCTCGCCGCGGACCGCACCGTCCTGGTCATCGCCCACCGCCTGGCCACCGTTGTCGACGCCGATTCCATCGTCGTGCTCGACGGCGGGCGCGTCGTCCAGACCGGCACGCACCGCGAGCTGCTCGCCGCCGGCGGGCTGTACCGCACCCTGTGGGAGGCGCAGCAATGATCGCCCGACTCGACCGCTACCTGGGCGGGCACTCGCACCTGAGGGGGCTCATGGCGGCCCACGGGCTCGCCGGGCTGCTGCAGGGCGCCGCCCTGGGACTGCTCGTCCCCTTCCTGAGGGCCTTCCTGTCCGGCGAGCGGGGGGCCGCCGGCGCCTGGCTGGTGCGGATCGTCGTCGCCGCCTGCGCCTCCGCGCTCATCAGCGCCGCCGCCACGGTGCGCTCCTACCGGATCGGGGCCGACGACGTGTGCGGCGGACTCATCCGCGCCGTCGGGCAGAGGATCCAGCAGCTGCCGCTGGGCTGGTTCGACTCGGCCGCCACCGGCCGGGTCTCCGCGGCCACGTCCACCAGCATCCACGCCCTGTCCCACCTGCCCTCGCTGGTGCTGCCGCAGATCGCCTCCATGACCGGGTCGGCGGCGGCGATCGCCGTCGTGGCCCTGTGGCAGGAGCCGCGCATGGGGCTGGCCATGATCATCACCCTGCCCGGGTGCGCGTGGGCGCTGCGGCGGCTGCGGCGCGCGGTCGTCGGGGAGCACCGCCACCACGAGGAGTCCACGCGGCGCCTGGCCTCGCGGGTGCTGGAGTTCTCCCGCCTCCAGCCCGTCCTGCGGGCGACCGGAGCCTGCCGCGACGGCTGGGGGCCACTGGAGTCCGACCTGGAGGAGGACCGCCGGGCGGCGGGCCGGGCCATGGGCGCCAAGGGCCCGGCGGGCATCGCCTTCCACACCCTCGTGGAGGCGGGCATGGTGCTGGCCGTGGCCGTGGGGGCGTCGCTGCTGCTGGGCGCCCGCGTCGATCCGGCGGTCTTCGTGGCCCTGTCCCTCATGGCGGTGCGCTTCGCGGACCCGGTGGGCATGCTCGCCTTCTACGTGGACCCCGTGCACGAGGCGGGCGTGGCCCTGGAGTCCATCGGCTCCATCCTGGACGCGCCGGTCATGGACGAGCCCGCCCCCGGGGAGGAGTCGGTGCCGGAGGCGCCCTACGACGTCGTCCTCGACCGCGTGTCCTTCGGCTACACGCCCGGACGGGAGGTCATCCACGACGCGTCCCTGTCCTTCCCCGCCGGCGGCGTGACGGCGCTCGTGGGGCCGTCGGGCTCGGGCAAGTCGACGATCGCGCGGCTCGTGGCCCGCTTCTGGGACGTGGACGCCGGGAGCGTGAGCGTGGGCGGGGTCGATGTGCGCTCGACGCGGATCGATGCGCTCATGGAGCGGGTCGCCATGGTCTTCCAGGACGTCTACCTGTTCGATACGACGATCGAGGAGAACGTGCGCATCGGGCGGCCGGGGGCGAGCGCGCAGGAGATCCGCGAGGCGGCCGGGCGGGCGGGGCTCGCCGAGGTGGTCGAGCGCCTGCCCCGCGGCTGGGACACGCGGGTGGGCGAGGGCGGATCGGCCCTGTCGGGCGGGGAGCGCCAGCGCGTGGCCATCGCCCGCGCCTTCCTCAAGGACGCGCCCGTGCTACTGCTCGACGAGGCGACCAGCGCGCTCGACGGCGCGAACGAGGCCGCGGTGACGCGGGCCATGGAGGAGCTGAGCGCGGGGCGCACCGTCGTGGTCATCGCGCACCGGCTGTCCACGATCCGCCGGGCCGACCGCATCGTCGTGCTCGTGGACGGGGCCGTCGAGGCGACCGGCTCGCACGCCGAGCTCTATGCGGCGGGCGGCACCTACCGGCGCTTCTGGGACGACCAGGAGGCCATCGCCCGGTGGAGGCTCGTGGGTCCTCCGGCGAAGAACGAGGAGGCGCCGGAGGCGAGCGGGCAAGCGTGAGGAGCCGGGGCGGGCCGGTTGCGCCGAGGGGGAACGGGATCCGACCCTTTGTAGAACAAGTAGGACAACGGTAAACTCATGTCATGAATGCACAGCCCATTGTCCCGCCGCCCGTTCCGACGACACCGCACGACCCCGAGCCCGCCCCCGCCGAGGGCCCTGACGGAACCGTGAGCCTGCGGGAACTCAACCAGCGTTCGGGACGGGTGGTCGGCGCTGTCATCGAGTCCGGCCGGCCCGTCGTGATCACTGACCGAGGCCGCCCGGTGGCGCAGATCGTGCCGATCCGCGCCGACGAAACGCCGTACGAGCGCCTTCTGCGCGAGGGCAGGATTCGCAGGGCGACGCGACCCTCAGGGTGGGAGGAGTGGCGACGACCGCGTCGTCGGGCCCCCGAAGGCGTTGACCTCATGGCCGCCCTCATGGAGGAGCGCGAGGAGGAGCGATGATCTACGTCGACAGCTCGGTCCCACTGCTCGCACTCATGGAGCAGATCGGCGGAAGCGAGGCGGCGGCCCTGGACGGGCACCGGGGTGAGGCGCTGCGGAAAGTTTCCTCCGCGCTTCTGGATGTTGAGGTGTCACGCGCGCTGCGACGCGAGGGCCTGGATCCGGCATTGGCGGACGCCCTGCTGGACTCGATCGACCTCGTAGTGATCGACGACGAGGTGGTTCAGCGGGCGAAGGCGCTCACGGGAGAACTCAAGTCCCTCGATGCGATCCATCTGGCGACGGCGCTCATGCTGGACCATCCGCGCGACCCGGTCGTACTCCTCACCCACGACGCGCGCCTGGCCGAAGCCGCCCGCGCCCATGGTCTGGAGGTCATCGACCCCGCCGCCTGACCGGGCGCCGTCATGAACAGATCGGTCCAACTGGCGGAACGGCACGATTTGATGCCGTGCAACGGCGTCGGAGCCCTGTCGTCCGGCCGCAGCGGTGCGCGCCGGGGCGGGGTCCGCGATCGGATCTATAAATCAACGTGCGGCAGGAGCCCGGATTGATCGCGCCGTCGCAGGGCCCTGACCAGGCGCACGGTCAACGTCGACCAGCCGGTGAGGCCGAACAGGATCGCCACCACCCCCCTCGCCTGGAGCGGGAGATGGATGCTGACCACGAGGATCAGGCCCAGCAGGGTGCAGGTGGCCACGGCCCAGGCGGCCGCCGCGTTGCTCTCCAGAACGGTGTGCCGCCCCTCGGTCGGGGCGGTCTCCCGGCCCCAGGCCGGGGGAGGGATCTCCAGTGATGATCGTGCGATGTCCATGGGGCGAGTGTAAGGAGACTCTCACCCATCGAGTAGGTCCAAAGGGCAGTATTTTCACATTGCTAGCTCCTCCTGAAGAAGGAGGGACGCGCTGCGCGCCCCTGACCGCCGACTTACTTGCACCTTGCACGCAACGGGGGGTCTTGGGCGGCGCGAGCGGGTCAGGTCTCGGAGGATCTGTTGCCAAGGATCTCGGCAATACGGTCGCGCTCGGCACGCAGGGACTCGGCGCGCTCCGCGTCACCCAATCGCTCGACGACGCTGGCGAGGTTGCTGAGCGAAATGACGAGATCGTGGAGGGATTCGGGTGTCCCAAGCGAATCCGCAAGCCCCCGGCGAACCACCAAGGACTCCGCCATTGCCGCAGCAGCCGCATCATAGACCCCGAAACATTCGCCAATACTCAGTACCGCATCCGCCACCTGAACCCGGAGCCAGAAGGAAAATACATCACATGCTTTAGCGTCGAGGACAGGTTAATTTCGACGGCCACGACATCATCGAGGACTCCGCCCATCTCAGCCCAGACGAGGCCGAAGAGAACTTGCGCCAACTCCGAGTCCGCATTCTTCGAACTATCGATGAGCCGTCGGGCGCGCACCGGATCGGAAGAGAGCAGCGCCCGAGCCCGGTTGAATTCCCGCAGCACGTCGGCGGCCCGCTCATCACACATCTCGTCGAGAAGCGCCACCCGCCAAACAGAGCGGTATCCGCCGTCCGACGATGGCGACGCCTCGGTGCGCTCAGGAGCCGTTTCGGCGCGAGTGGGCACAACACATCCCACCGCATGCGCGAAGGACCGGATGGACCATTACTGACGGCAGAGAGACTCTCACCCGGCACCATATCAGTCGCTCTTCGTCACAAGAGGGCCCAGAAGAGGATGGACACCGAACCAGTCGTTTTTTCCATTGCGGTAGCACAGCACGTAGCCGAGAGCCTGCAGCGCCCAGGCCTCGGCCAGGTGCTCACGAGGAGCACGAAGTTGTTGGGTCTTCTTGACGGTGGTGAGGATCTCCCACTGCTCCTCGCTCAGACCCGTCGCGATATGGGAGCGCTGCCGACGCTCGACCTCGCCGATCTCCGTGACGCTCACGGGGAGCCCGCTGTCTTTGAGCAGGAGTGCGGACACCAGACGGAAGAGGTCGCGGAATAACCCTCCTGAGGCGCAGACGACCCGATCGACTTGATCTCCCAGGAGTCGTTCCGGATCCCCGTCCGGAGCGCGCTTGGCCAGCACCCGGCGCAGCAGATCGATGCCGTCCCGGCAGTTGGAGCCGTCGCGCTCGCGCACCTTGACATTGAGGACGGGCCAGATCTGCCCATCCCAACCAGCTGGTTTCGCATAGACCGGCACGGTGTAGATCACGTGCATGCGGGGCAGCGTCAACTCGGAGGAGTAGACGGAGAACAGCGACTCGACCGACTCGCGGACCTCGTCGAAAGTTCCGGTTCGGCCGCGGTAGTGATCGAGGGAGTCGACGATGAAGACGGGAGTCTTCCCCTCGGGCATGGCGTCGACCATCGCGTCGAAGAATGCGTGGATCTCCTCCTTGAAGCGCCTGCGGTTGGAGGAGAGCGCCTTCTTCACCTGGTTGCGGAAGTTCGTGTCGTCCTGCAACGCCGCTTTGATGCCGACGGAGACGGGACCGGCAGAGGCGTCCGGGGCCGCGCCGCTATCGACTTCAATGCGGCTGAACAGTTCCCGGAGCCGCTCGGTCAACTTCTCCCTCGGGATCCCGGCACCATCGCAATTGTCCACGAAACCCGCTGCGAGCCCGATGAGGAACTCCCACTCCTTCAGGGGTAACTCGGTATTGAAGTAGTCCTCGATGTCCCAGTAGACGGGGACATAGGCGTCCCGATCGAGCACGCGGCACAGTCGCAGGAGCTCCGTCGTCTTGCCCGCGCCCCGGTAACCGGCGAGGAGCTGCACCGAGCCGCCGGTCGTGAAGTCGATGGCGGTCGCCATCTCCTTGACGAGGTCGGGCCCGGCGGGCCCGTCGGGCTGGTCGTAGATCGGGACGTAGTAGCGCTCGAACTCCTCCTCCTCGGAGAGCATGCTCGCTCCCTGATGGACGTTGAGCGCGCGGTAGAAGGCCTTGCGATACTCGCGGTCGGTGTCATCCATGACCGAAATCCTACGCGGTGCACTCCTTGCGAGGAGACGATTGGTTGAGGACGTAGGCGCCGCGCCGCCGATAACATCTGCTGCGCTCTTTCGCCCTTCACTACGCTCCTCCCATCCGTACAGGAGAGGATCAAGAGGGCGTAGCAAATGCCACGAGTTCTCCCGGCGCGCTCCGGCGCCACGCCCGGCGTTGTCGATGCGGGCGGCACGCACCCGGATCCTCCCGGCGCGCTCGTCATGGAAGGACCCGAAGTCCCTTGACACGACCTTCTCGGCATCCGTTCGGGGAGTGCGGTCCCGGCTGAGCCGCCGGGCGACGGTCATCGGCCGCGCCGTCGCAGGACCCTGACCAGCCGGACGGTCAGCGCCGACCAGCCCACGACCCCGAGCACGAGCGCCGTCATCCCCGCTGCGCTCTGAAGCGGGGGTTGAAGGTCAACAGTGAGCGCCAGACCGATCAGGGCGCAGGTCACCAGCGCCCAGGTGACCACCGCATTGCTCTCCAGGACGGCGCGCCGTCCCTCGGACAGGGCGGCCTCCCGGCCCCAGGCCGGGGGCGGAACCTCCAAGGATGAATGTGCAGCGTCCATGGCCCGACTGTAAGAAGAGCCTCACCCGCCGGGTAGGTCAACGGGATGGATTCTTCTCCCCGTCCGTTCCTCCTCAAGGAGTAGAGGAGTCCCACCGGCGCGGACGTGGATACGGCCGGTGGGGGCGCCCTCGCGGGACAGGACGGTCATCCCGCGCGAGCGGGGATGGTCCGTCTACGAACGCGGGACAAGACAGTGGGTCCCACCAGTGCGGGCACGGATACGGCGCGAACGACCCGACGGGCGGCGCGCCGCAGGCGTTCAGGAGACCGTCGTGGAGGGGGCCTCGCTGCGGTCGGCGTCGTCGACCCGCTCGCCGCCGGAGGTCTGGTCGAGGCCGGCCCGCCTGATGGTGGCCGTGCTCCCCGTCTTGGACAGGTAGAAGTTCTGGACGACCCACTCGCCGTCCACGATGGAGTCGTCGTCCGCCTGAACGGTGAGCTTCGCGGCGCCCGACTCGGCCGTCGCCGTGAGCCGGCCGCCCTGCGTCGAGACGACGACGGTCCACGCGGCCTCGGCGTCCGGCAGGTTCGTGAGCGGTATTGACGCGATCTTGCCGAGTGTGGTCACCTCCTTGCCGATCCGCTTGTACAGGCGGAGGTTGAGGGCGTCCTTCTTGTTGAACAGCGCCGCCGTGTAGCGGTCGCCGCCGGTGCTCTCGGCGCTGCGCATGTAGACGTTGGCATACAGCGGGACATCGAGGGAGCGGAAGTTCACCGTGAACCTGGAGGTCGCGGTCTGGTCGGGCCCCAGGGTGGAGGCCTGGTGGCTGTCGATGGACTCCCCGGCCCTGAGCTCGACGTCGGTGAAGGAGTCGTCGGCGTCAGCCACGGCGATGCCGGGCGTCATCGCCATAATGGCGCCGGAGACGCCCACGGCCAGGAGAAGGGATCGACGGGATAGACGGGGCGAACGGGACACGGCAAATCCTCACATGCAGACGGATGCGTGCTGAACGGTCGGGGGCGAGTGCACGGGCGCGAGAACGGCGGAGAACCCTCAACCTCCTCACACGGGATACATCGCTCCCGTGAACACCTTATCGGACCCGAGACGCGATCGCAATCAGTCTCAGATCGAGGACCGATGTGACATCGAGGATACTTTGATAAATATCACAATTCTGTCGGATCCCCGGCGGTCGCTCGTCGAAGAGTCGGAGCGAGATATATTGAAACGATATCGTCATGGCTCATAAAAGAGAATCCAACATCCTCCGGAGTCAATTCCAGACCGGACGGTTCACTGAATTCAAGCGCGACTCAGGAATAATTATTGAGCCTTTCTCGCGGGGACGGCGAGCCGTCGCCGTCTCTCGTTGAGGTTCGTCGTGGTGGAGCACCAGCATGGTGGGACGGATGGGGCGCCTGGAACGATCCGGGACGGGCGCGTGTCCCGGGAGGGACGGCCTCGAGTCGGACGGCGACCGCCACAGGCGCCCCGACGACCGGCCGGGCCCCGCGAGCACGTCACTTAACCCACGAACACGTCTGCTAGAGGTACGTGCTCGCGGGTTACCCGGCGATCTCGCGGTCCGCGCGGCGCCCACTGCCCCCGTGGGCCGACCGGGTGCGACACGCCCTACTACCCCTCCAGGCGCAGCAGGTCATCCACGCTCTCCGGGCGCAGGACCCACCCCTGCTTCGCGCCGTCGACCCAGGCCACGCCGGGGCGGGGGAAGAGGTTGTAGTTGGACGCCATGCTCCGCCCGTAGGCGCCGGTGGCGGGCACGGCCAGCACGTCGCCGACGCAGAGGTCGGCGGGCAGGTCGACGTCGTGCACGACGATGTCCCCGCTCTCGCAGTGCTTGCCCACGACGCGGGCGCGCACGAGCCCGACGTCGGCGTCGGGCCTGCGGTTGGCCAGGAGGGCGGTGTAGGCGGCGCCGTAGAGGGCGGGGCGGATGTTGTCGCTCATGCCGCCGTCGACGCTGACGTACAGGCGGGCGGCGCCCTCGCCCAGCTCCACGGTCTTCAGGCCCGTGACGGTGTAGAGGGTGACCGTCGTCGGGCCGATAATGGCGCGGCCCGGCTCGATCGACACCCGCGGCGCGTCGTCGCCGAGCTCGGCGCAGGCGAAGCGGACGGTCTGCGCCAGGACCCGGGCGACATCGGCGGCGCTCGGCGCGACGGGGTCGGCGCCGGTGTAGGCGATGCCGTAGCCGCCGCCGAAGTCGACCTCGGGGCACAGGCGCCCGGTGGCGGCCGCGACCTCGTGGCGCAGGCGCATGACGACGCCGGCGGCCTCGCGGAAGCCGGCGAGGTCGAGGATCTGGGAGCCGATGTGGGAGTGCAGGCCGCGCAGCGTCAGCTCGGGGGCGGCCTCGACGGCCAGGCAGGCCTCGTAGGCGGCGCCGGTGGCCACCGAGATGCCGAACTTCTGGTCCTCGTGGCCGGTGGAGATGTGCTCGTGCCCGCCGGCGTGGACGCCAGTGGTCAGGCGCAGCATGACCGAGCCGCACTCCTCGGGCCCGTAGACGCCGACCTCGCGCAGGTCGCGGACGACGTCGGCGGCCAGGGCGATCTCCTCGACGGAGTCCAGGACGAGGTGGCCGAGCCTGTGGTGCAGGGCGACGGCGATCTCCGCGCGCGTCTTGCCGTTGCCGTGCAGGCCCAGGCGGGCGGTCCGGGCGGGCGACCTCCCGCCGTCGGTGCTCCCGAGGGCGGCCAGCGCGACGGCGAGCTCGCCCCGGCTGGCGCTGTCGATGCCCATGCCCTGCTCCAGGACGGTGCGGGCGACGCGCGTGGTGAGGAAGGCCTTGCCGGCGTAGAAGGCCTCGCCGCCGTTCATCCCGTAGTCGGGACAGAACTCCTCGGCCATGGCGGCCGTCCAGGCGGCGGCGCGCCCGCGCAGGTCGGCCTCGTCCAGGACGAAGACGGGCGTGGGCGCCTGGGAGAGGATCTCGATGAGGGTCCGGCCGCCGATGCTCAGGGCGCCGTTGACGCCGCGGCGGGCGGTGAAGGGCCACAGGTCGGGGCGCTCCTCCGGCTCGGGCGCCACCAGATCGCCCAGCGGCGCCTCCCCCGCGGGCACGTTCGCAGCGGTCATGGTCTTCCTCCAGATTCGGGTGCGGGTGGATGTGGGTAGATGCGGGCGGGTGAGTCGGGATAGTTAGGTGGGTAGGTGGTGGGCAGTGAGTGGGCGGGTAGATGGACAGTGGATGTGCGGGTGAGTCGGGCGGTCGGTGGGCGAGGCGGGCGGGTGTGCTGGGTGCGCGGGCGGCGCTCGGGTCGGCCCCGCCCGGCCGCTCCGTCCTTCGCGGGGGCGGAGCGGCCGGGGCGCGTCACATGCGCTCCGGGGCGCTGACGCCCAGCAGGCCCAGGCCGTTGGCGATGACCCGGCTGACGGCGTCGTTGAGCCACAGCCGGGCCACGTGCCCGGCGGTGACGGGGTCGTCGCCGCGCGGGGTCACGCGGGTGAGCCCGTACCAGGTGTGGTAGGCCGCCGCGAGCCGCTCGAGGTAGCGGGCCACCCGGTGCTGCTCGCGCAGGGCCGCGGCCCGGGCGACGACCGCCGGGAACTGGGCCAGGACGCCCAGCAGGGCGGCGTCGGCCGGGTCGTCCAGGGCGGCGGGGTCGAAGGCCGTCCCGCCGTCGCGCACCACCCCGTGCTCGGCGGCGTTGCGGGCCACGCTGCGGGTGCGGGCGTGGGCGTACTGGACGTAGTAGACCGGATTGTCGTTCGAGGCGGAGGACAGCAGGTCCAGGTCGATGTCGATCATGGAGTCCATGGAGGAGCGGGCCAGGGCGTAGCGGGCCGCGTCCACGCCGACGGCCCCCACCAGGTCCTCCAGGGTGACGATGGTGCCGGCGCGCTTGGACATGCGCACCGGGGCGCCGTCGCGCACGAGGTTGACGAGCTGGCCGATGAGGATCTGCATATTGACGCCCGGGGTGTCCCCGAAGGCCGCGCACATGGCCATCATGCGGCCGATGTAGCCGTGGTGGTCGGCCCCCAGCAGGTAGACCGCGGCGTCGGCCCCGCGGCGGCGCTTGTCCAGGTAGTAGGCGACGTCCGCCGCGAAGTAGGCGGCCTGGCCGTCGGACTTGATGAGCACGCGGTCCTTGTCGTCGCCGTACGAGGTCGTGCGCAGCCACACGGCGCCGTCGCGGTCGAAGACCTCGCCGCGCCCGCGCAGGGTCTCGATGGCGGCGGACACCGCCCCCGAGTCGTGCAGGGAGTCCTCGTGGAAGAACACGTCGAACTCTGAGCGGAAGGCGCTCAGGCGCGCCTTGATCTCCGCGAACATCAGCTCCACCCCGCGGGCGCGGAAGGCCTCAACGGCCTCCTCCTCGGGCAGGCCCACGGGGTCGGGCAGCCCGGCGGCGCGCGCGTCGGCGCGCACCCTGTCGGCGATGTCGGCGATGTACTGGCCGCCGTAGCCGTCCTCGGGCGCCTCGCGGCCCAGGGCGCGCGCGTACAGGGAGCGGGCGAAGCGGTCGATCTGCGAGCCGTGGTCGTTGAAGTAGTACTCCCGCGTCACGCGCGCGCCCGAGGCGGTCATCAGGCGGGCCAGCGAGTCGCCGACCGCCGCCCAGCGGGCGCCGCCCAAGTGGACAGGGCCCGTGGGGTTCGCCGACACGTACTCCAGGTTGATGTCCTGGCCCGCTAACGAGGCGTTCGTGCCGTAGGAGTCCCCCGCCTCGACGATCGTGGCGGCCAGCTGCCCGGCCGAGGAGGCGGCGAGGCGGATGTTGATGAACCCGGGCCCGGCGACCTCCACCGACTCCACGCCCTCCGCGTCGGACAGGGCGTCGGCGATGAGGGCCGCGAGGTCGCGCGGGGCGGTGCCCGCCCGCTTGGCCAGCTGCATGGCCGCGTTGGTCGACCAGTCGCCGTGGTCGCGGTTGCGGGGGCGCTCGACGCGGGGCTCGGGGATCTCTGCGGCGGGCAGGGCAAGGGAGCCCTCGGCGGAGGCCTCCTCCAGGATGGTGCGGATGGCTGCGGCAAGCTCTTCTGGAGTCACGCGTGTCAGCGTACCGTCATCGACCGCGCCGGGCCGCAAGGGATGTCGATGATCACGGGGCTTCGTGGGACATGTCGCATGTCTCCCGCCGGTTTCGCTCCCGGGGCGGGACGCTGGTACAGTCACCCCTCGGGCCCCGGTAGCTCAGTGGATAGAGCGTCTGCCTCCGGAGCAGAAGGTCGCAGGTTCGAATCCTGTCCGGGGCACCACCTCCGAGCCCCCGTCGCCACCCGCGACGGGGGCTCCTTCAACCCTGCGAGGCAGCAGGGAGGCGGGATCAACGCCAAGGAACTCGGCCGTGAGAATCAGGTCTTCAACACTCCACCCAGTAGTGCCCTGAAGTTTGCGGCTGACCGCAGGACCTGTCATTCCAAGGTGGCTGGCGAGGCTGCGACGAGTCTTGTGAAGCAGGAATAACCCCTGGTTCACAGCGGCGCCAACGGCTTCGTGGGCGGTCAACGAGTCGGTGTCCTGAACTGATGTAGTGGCCATACGAAAAGTGTAGTTCGTGACGATACGGTACGCAAGGACCATTTGATACAGAAAGTGCAAAACGTGACTACAAGTTACGCTTGAGTCTTGACACACCCATCCAGTCCATGTAGACCTTTGCGTATGAACGTGACGACAAGTACCGATCGGAACGAGGGGGACACCGTATGGTTGACCCCTCAGCAGGTCGCCAAGAAGCTCGGCGTCTCAGTTCGAGTAGTGCGCAGCTGGGGGAACAATGGCGATCTTCCAAGCCTGTTGCTACCTAACAAACGCCGCCGATACGCCGAACGCGACGTCGACGACTACTACGAAGCCAACTACGGGCGCGCAGGGGCGAGCGACACCAGTTCTTCAGACACGTCAGCCGAGCTCCCTGGTCAGGGGAGGTTGTCGGTATGACCTCCGTTGGTTGGCTCGGGTTACCGCCCGTGGCTTGGAGTCTGATCTCGGTTGGGAGCAGCATCGTGGGGCTGTGGTTGCTGGGGTTGGCTGCGCGTCGGGTACGCGGCTGGCTGCGTGTGGGGGTGCGCCTGCTGGCTGGGTTCCAGCAGTTCGTGCTCGTTCTGTGTGGCCTTTCGATCCTGGTTATACACATGTCTTCTCGTGCGCAGGCGATGGCGATCTTTGCGGCGGCGTTGGGGGCTGCGGTGTGGCGCTTCTACGTGTCGTCGTCGGTGTCAGTTCCGCAGGTTCCGGGCACGCCGGACCTGGGGGCTGCGTCCCCGGCAGGCGAGGAGGCCTTGGCATGAGTGTCTGGCAGCTGGCGACTCTGTCGGCGTTGGGTTTGCTGAGCGTTGTTGGTCTTGTGTCCACGCTTGGTGTGAGGTGGCGGAGGCTTGATGGTCGGCGGATGTGGCGTGGTGAGCGTGTGCTGGCGGCGGCTTCGGCGGCTACCTGGATGGCGGTCATGCTCGCCTTCTTCGCCGTCTTCCCGTGGTGGGGTCGGCTGGTGATAGGCGCCACCCTTGTTGCGCATATCTGGTTGACGACGTCGTCGCAGATGTGGGCGACGGTGTCGGCGGCCTATGTCCTTCGTAAGACTGCGGAGGCCGACGCCGGACAGGAGGAATCGTGAGCTCGGCGATGATCGGTGCCCTGGGGGCTGCGTTCAGTGTGGCTCTGATGCTGGGTCTGTGGGGCGAGGAAGCCCAAAGACGGACCGGTTCCACCTGGTGGACGCCGGCGGCTCTGGGGCTGCTGAGGGCTGAGGTGACCACGGTGCAGGGTTTGCTGATCCTGTTAGTAGTGCGGCCGGTGTCGTGGGCGCCGGCCGCGGGCCTGGCGCTGGTGGCGGTCTGTAGCGGGGTGACCCGGTTCGTGCAGCTGGCTCAGCCTGAGACGTGGGCTCAGCGCCGGTGGGCCTGGCTGACCCCTTACGCGGCCCTGGTCGTTGCTTGGATCGGGCTTGTAGGGGTCTTCCTGCCTGTGCCCGGTGCGCTGGGTGAGCGGCTGATGACCGCCGGCGCCGTGGCGCTGGTGATGTGCGCGTTCTTCCTGGGGGTGCGCCTGCTGGCGCGCGGCGCGGCGAGCCTCAACTCAGCGGTGTGTCCGAGTGAGTACGTGGCGGTGCCCGAGAGGACTTCGAGGCCCTGACCACTGCATCTGATTGTTATTGATCGCTTCTTATTCGACTGAATTACATTCGTGTTTTTTACGGATGGGAGAGGGGCTCGTCGTGTCTTTTGAGGGGTTGTGGGCAGGCCGGCGCTGCTCGGCCTGGTCCGGGCGACGTAGGAGCCTGGCCGGCTGCGCTGGGCTGTCCATGGCCCCGAGTGGGGTCCCGCTGTCCACCTGTGCGTGGCGGCCGGCCCCGGCGACAGCCGGCGGCCTCCACAGGTGGTCAGGGGGCTACGCGGGTAGCCCCGTGCGGAAATCGAGTGAGTTATCGAGTGGGAGGAGCTCGTGATGACGGCTATCGAGGCGACGGAGCTGGCCAGGCTGGTTCGGGTGGCGTTCAGCCACGTTCTGTCAGTGAGTGGCGATCCGATCATGGATGAGGAGACGGGCTTCACCATTGAGTGGGTTGGTCTTGATGTCTGTCATGACCGCCTGTTTGAGGCGCCCCCTGGGTGGGTGCCACCGATCGGCACGAATCCTGGTCTGCGGGTGTCGTATGACCCTGCGGAGGGCTTTGGGTTCTGGGCGGATGAGCGCCTTGACTGTGGCTGGTGCGTGTCGGACTGGATGGTTGACGACGGTTACGAGATGAGGTCCGTGGATCGCAGCGTGTTTGAGGGAGTGATCCAGCGTCACGGGCACCGTTTGACGAAGGACAACTGGCTTCAGTCGGTTGCCTTCTGCCTGCTTCCGGCTCAAGAAACCAGTAGCCAGGAGGTCGGGGGTGAGTCCTTCTTCCACGGGTCGATGCGTTTCAAGCCTGGTGAGGGCTTTACGGATCTGGAAGGTGGTAGCGCCGCTGTGTCGGCGGTGCTGGACAGTACTGGAGGTGAACGGCTGTGACGTGGACTGAGGATGTGGATGTGTCGACGTCGGCGGGTCTGTCTGCGGCGTTGGACGCTGTGGATGCGTCGCCGGGGGTGTGGGACTCGCCCTTGGGGCACCAGGTTGCCAAGGAGATTGTTCGACTGGTTCCAATGAAGGTGGGGCCGGCTCGGGTTGCGGAGCTTGTCTCGACCAGCAGCGCCGGGAGGGATGAGGTGGTGGCCGACCTGGCTGCCTCGGTGGTGGAGATGCTGCTGATGCGCAGGGATCTTCGCGCTGCTGCTGGTGGTGATCTGTGGGCGGTGCTAGCGACTCGTGCAGTCTGGATGGTGCAGGGACACCAGGAGAGGGAGCGCCAGCAGGGTCTGAGCGGTGATTCTGCGCATCCTCATCGGATGCGCGAGCGAGTCAACTGCTCGGCTCTGGGTCTTGCTGACGTTGCGGCTGGGACGGGGTTTACGGCGCCTGGCTCGGTGGAGGTCGAGCGGCGACGGGTCTGGGTCCGAGACGAGGATCTCGGACTCTGCCTGGGAGAGATAGTCGATGCCTTGGTGTGGGCGTCGGTCCCGGTGTGCACTGCTCGGGCCGGGACGTGCCGGGTGGTGGAGCTTGCGGCGTCGACGTATGCGCGTGAGCGGCATCGGTCGGCGCGCCAGGACGCTGGTGAAGGCGTCCTGGCTTCCCTGGGAGTCTCTCCTGATGCGGCTGGGGCGTGGATGAGTCTGATCGCTGGTAGCCGGCGAGGAGGGCTTGAGTCTGCGCTGGTGTGGTCGCTCAGGGAGCGGATCGCGGCGGGGCAGGGCGCGGGCGACCTGGTCTGGGGCGAGTTCTTGAGTGCTTCTCAGCTGCGGTGGTTGCGGACGGTGGTGGCGGGGGTCGTGGTTCAGGCTCCGTCTGCTGCGCCGGTTTTGGCGCATCGCATGATCGGTGAGCAGCTGGCGTTGTTCCCAGTGGAGGGGGTGGGTGCTGGGGCGGCCGCGTAAGGAGGGGTTCATGAGACTCGCCCCCGACCGGCGGACCGGGCGAGGGCGAGAACCAAAATAAGCACCGACCACAAATTTTCGAACCCTTTGGTCGGGGCCTGAGGGGAGTGCGTCTAAACGCCCTCCGCAAGATTCTTTGAGGGTAGTTGATGGACACAACTTTCGCAAGGGTAGAGCTGGAACCTAAGGGTTCTAAGACTATTAATACTTTAGATGGTGGGCGGTTTTCCGTTGGTTTTGTGCCGAATCCGTCGGTTCGTAAGTGGCGGCGGCCGTCGACGAGGCTGGAGCGGTCGCGTCTGCTGGTGGCAGCGAGCGTGCCCGAGGGGTGCGTACTGGCGCCCAGGGTGTCGGTGTGGCTGGAGGCTGTGCGTGAGGTGGCCGAGGCCCACGGACTGCGGGATGCCCAGGTGGCGACCCTGGTGCGGGTTGCTCGGGGCCTGTGCGACTGGGTCGATGGGGCCTCGCGCACGACGCGGGTGGTGAACCACCGGGTCGCAGAGCTGGCGGGCTGCTGCGTGCGGACGGTGCAGCGGTGGCTGAGGCGTCTGGAGCAGTGGGGCCTGCTGGGCCTGGTGGCTGGTGGCCGGTCGGCCAGGTGGGCGCCGCTGGCGCGCAGCCAGGACGCCGACGGGAAGGTGGTGCTGGAGCGCCGCAACGAGGCGGCGGTACGCAGCCTGGTGGTGCCCGAGGCAATGGCGGCGGACACGCCGGCGCCCGCCTCGACGGGGGCCTCCCAGGCCTCGGTGGGGCGGGGTCCTGTGGACAACGAGGGTCCAGCTGGGCCTGGTTGTGGATCGAGGTGTCACCCCTACCCGTTGTTAGGGAATCTTGACCCCCGCGCGCGCGCGCGAGGCGGTCCGAGTGAAGGTTTGGTGCCGCTTCGCGGCACTGAGACTTCTTCAGGGGCCGCTGCGCGGCCCGGTGGCCGGGGTGGTCCGTCTCGGCAGCGTGCATGGTGGTCACCTCGGCGCACGAGGAGCACGGAGGAGACGGTGCTCGGGCTGGCTCGTGAGCTCCAGGAGCGCTTGGCGGTGCTTCGGGGGTGCTCGGACCGGTACGTGATGCGGGTCATCAAGGCTTTCGGGGAGGCCGGGTGGAGCGTGGGTGACCTGGTGGTGGCGGTGGACCGGCGCCCGGATGGGTCGGCGTGGCCGCACAGCGGGGACCGGGGTGTGCGTGAGCCGGCCCGGTGGCTGATCTATCGGCTGTCGGCCTGGCTCGACGACCGGGGTGCACCGCTGGCGTCGTGGAGGCAGGAGAGTGTCCGGGAGCATGAGCGGCTCATGGCTGAGCGAGAGGCCCGGATGGTGGCCCGGGAGGCCGAGCGCGCACGTATCGCCGCGGAGCGCGCCTCTTGGGGAGGCGGGCCCGGGCCGGGGCAGCTCGCCGCCCGGCGGGCGGCGAGGGAGGCCACCGGCCGCGGTGGTGCGCGCAGCCATCGTCGGCGGTGGTAGCCGGTCTTCTAGCGTGGCGGTGGTTGGCACGGCTGTAGATGACATGGGAAGACCGGTGAATTGGGTTTTCTCGGCGTTGAGTTTTTGGGAAGGGGGTGTCGGGTTGGAGTCGATGCTGGAGTCGGAGTCGGAGTCGGATTCGGGGGTGAAGCTACTGGGAGCGGTGGTTCTTCCGGTGTTGGTGACGGTGGTCTTGGTGGGGGTCTTGCTGATTGGGACGGTCCTGGGGACGGGAGTGTATGTGTCGAGTCTTCTCAGTGCTCCGCGAGGGGGAATGGGAACGGGTATGGCGTGTCGGGTCGGTCAGTCTCAAGTGGAGGCTCCTGACGGGCACGGCGGTTCGGTGACATTCAGTCAGGAGCAGCTGGCCAACGCGGCAGCGATCATCGCGGCGGGTAACGCCGCCGGGGTGGGTGCGCAGGGGCAGAAGATTGCGCTGATGACGGCGTTGCAGGAGTCCACGCTACGCAATCTCGCCAACCCGGGGGTGGCCGGATCGATGGACCTGGCCCATGAGGGTACGGGCAGTGACCACGATTCCGTGGGCCTGTTTCAGCAGCGGCCCTCGATGGGGTGGGGGACGGTGGAGGAGATCATGACGCCGTCGAAGTCGGCGTCGGTGTTCTATGACCGGCTCAAGGGCGTGTCCGGCTGGGAGTCGATGGCCCCGGGTCGGGCGGCGCAGAGCGTGCAGCGTTCGGCCACGCCGACGGCGTATGACAAGTGGGAGCCGACGGCGGGGGCTCTGATGGCGGCGTTGGCGGGGGTGGAGTGCGACCCGTTGGGAGCGCCGTCCGATCAGGCGGCTATGGGCGTGGCCGGGGTAAGTGGGGGCAGGGCGGCGATCATCGCCTATGCCCAAGCTCAGGTCGGCAAAAACTATGTATGGGCCGCTGAGGGCCCGGACGCCTTTGACTGCTCGGGCCTGACGAAAATGGCTTACGCCTCGGCCGGTATTCAGCTGGAGCATTCCTCGGGTGCGCAGCTGAATGCCGGTGAGCACATTTCGGCTGATCAGGCCCAGCCGGGTGACCTGTTGTGGTGGCCCGGCCACGTCGCCATCTATACGGGTGGCGGCCGGATGATCGGTGCCCAGACCCCGGCTGAAGGGGTCAGGGAAATGGCTGTCTACGGGGCTCCGACCTACATCCGGGTCCCGGGCCTGTAAAGGGGCGGGAAATGGCGGCAAGTACAGGGGCGCGCGACTGCGCCGTGTCAGGAATTACGTGTGAAGTAACAAGGTATCGGAGAAGAAAGCATGTTGAGGAATATAACGGATTGGTGGTCGTGGATGTGGTCGAGGACCCGCCGAGGGGCACGGTTTGTGATGGTTGGTGTCGGCGGATTTGTCCTGGTGGTGGTGGTGACGGCCGGCTTGGTGTGGGTCGGGGCCAACACCGATCGCCTGCCCTCCCCCAGCGGAGCGAGGGGGCCAGGACCGACAATCAGCCCGGGAGCCTCGGCGCCAGCATCGGTGTCGGCCGCACCGGGTGACTCGGGGTACGTGACGTCCTCGACCGGGGTGGACTTCGGTTCTTCCCTGCCACGTCTGGGTTCGTCCCCGTTTGCGAGGACCACTGATCCGAAGGTCTTCGCCTTGAGTGTCCAGGCGGCGTCAGGATACGACTATTCGAGTGTTCAGCCGACTGATCCGGGGGCTGAGGCCTCCCGGATCACGGATTCCTGGATTGCCGGGATGACCGGTGAGGACGGTCCCCTGGGGGCCGATAAGCATAAGATTCTGCGTCAAGCGGTAAAAGATTCGATCAGTCCGGATTACCTTTCTTACCAGATCGCCTCTAAACAGCGCGACGAGGTCGACGTCCTGGGGGTGATGGACACGGATAATACCGCGCTGCGCAGTGACGTCGGTAACGAGGTTTTCCTTAAGGTCGTCAGCAATCGAGACACTCTGTTTGCGTTGACGACAACGGCCAGGATTAAGACGACCATGCAGCAGACAGGAGACGTCTCAGGCTTTGTACGGACCACTGAGACCTCGCTCAACATGATTGTGCGCTGTGACCCGACCATCAACGCCGGCGTGTGCGAGTTGGTTGGTGTTGTCGGTGGGGGTGACGCGTGATGACCCCGATGAAGCGGGCTTACTGGTGGTGCTGTATTGCTCTGACCGCCAGTTTGTCGACCCTGACGGTTGCACTCGTCCACTTGGGAAATGGGGGAGCATGATGAGTGACGCCTTGAAACAGGCCTTGGGGTGTGTGGGGCGAGTGATCGGCTTGACGGTGGTCTTGGTGGGGGTCCTGGCGCCCTCGACCGCCGCTATAGCTGCCCCGGCGCACAGTTACGTTGCTCCTGCGGTGGTGCCGGTTGATCCGCCGGACCCTGTCCCCGGCCCGGGAGGACAGGGCCCTGAGAAGGATCGTGATGGTGAGGCAACGCCTGCACCCAGTGATGATTCGAGGTCGCCATTGGATGGGGAGTACGACGGGCACAACCGAGACGGAGCTGGAAACAAGGGCAGTGAAATCCCGAGGGCTTTGGGAAGCAAGTTGAAGTCGGGCAAGGACGAGTCCGACGATGTAGCCAAGAAGGTCGCTGAGAAGGCTGACGAAAAAGCGCAGTCTGACAACAGCTCCGATGATGGTGGACTGAACGGGTTGAATCCTGCGACATGGGTCAAGAAAGGTTTGGAGACCTCAGCGACTTGGATCGGTGACGCACTCGGGCGCGCCGCAGCGTGGGTCATTACTTCGGCGCTGGCGATCGCTTTCGGCGTGGGCTCCCCGAACCTGGGCGCTGACTACATCTATACGTGGACTGGACGGACTTTCGCGGCAGCGATCCCGATCACCATCGCGCTGGCGTTCTGGCAGTTGTTCAGGACCGCGATCCAGGCCCGGGGCTTGTCGGGGGTACGGAGGGCCGTGGCCGGGGCAGTGGCCGCTACTGCGGCCTCAATGGTCACATTGCCGATTCTAGTGAGTCTGACGGCGGGCGTCGACGAGCTGCGCTCAGTGATGACAGGGTGGCTGGGCATGGACGTGGAAAAGCTGAGCAAGCAGATCACGGACATCTTTTCACTGGACGTCTTCTCAGCTCTGGCTGGCGTGTCCCCGGGTGCAGCAGCCGGTGGGGCGGCGGTGATGGCGATCGGGTTTGGTTTCTTCTGCCTGTTCACGATCTTCTTCGCGATTGTGCTGCTGTTCGTCATGCTGCTGCGAGGCGTGTTCCTTCAGGCGGCGACGGTGGTAACCCCGGTGGCGTACAGCGGTCTGGCGGCCGATGAGACCAGAGCGTGGCCCAGAACCGTGTTGGGGTGGTTGATGGCCCTGCTGGTGGCCCCGTTTGGCATTGTGATCGTGCTGGGGCTGGGATTTCGGGGGTTGAGTGAGCTCGGTGAAGCGAAGTCGATCACGGACGCACTGACGCAGATGGCGACCTGTACGGCCTCTTTGCTGGGAGGTCTGTCCTGCCCGTGGGTTTCCTACAAGTTGTTCAGTTTCTTGGGCGAGGATGCGGTGGCGGCTATGGTCTCCCAGATGCGTGGGGCCGTGGTGGCAGGGGCCAGCACGGTGGGAAACACCGTCAAGTCGGTTGCGGGCGCGGCCTCCTCCCCCACTGAGGGCGGGCCGATCGGACAAACCGTCAAGAATGCGGTTGCCCAGGGGACCCAGGGTACGACTGATGGTGGCGGCGGTACCGGTGGGGGTGAGACCCAGGGAGCGGCCGGTGAACAGCAGGGGCAGGATGAGCAGAAGGCCAAGGTCGCGGCTGCGGCCGCGGCTGTGGCCACGGGCGGCGCCAGCGCGGCCGCCGGCGCTGGCGCCGGGGCAGCTGGCTCCTCTGGTGGCGCTGCGGCCTCGTCATCGGGTGCTGGTGGAGGTGCTGCCGGTGCCGGCGCGGAGGCGCCAGGTTTCGGTGTTGCGGGCGGCTCGGGGGCGACTGGTTCGGTTGCGGGGGCTCCGGCTGAGGGCGCCGGTGCGATGAGCGAAGGCGCTACAGCAAGTGGTGCTGATGGGGGCGCCGGCGGTGGGGCCGCTCCTGACCCGGCACCGGCTTTCTCGGGCTCCGACGGTGGTTCGGTGGGTTCGGTTGCGGGGGCTCCGGCTGAGGGCGCCGGTGCGATGAGCGGTGAGACCGCTACGGCAACGCCCTCGGGTGGCGGAGCCTTCACTGGCGGTGCGGGTACCGGGGGCGGGGGCCTCGCTCCCCCGCCGGAACCGGCGTCCGCTGGTGGCGGGTCGGGCTCAGTGGGAGCGGTGGCCGGTGCGCCGCCGGCCAGCTACGGATACAACCCGGCTCCTCCCCCACCCCCGGCCACGACTTACTCGTCGAGCTCCTTGTATGGCTACAACAGTCCCAGCGGGTCGGGATACGGCAGCTACAGCGCAGGCAGTCAGGGCTACCGTCCTCCTGCACCTGCGGATGACACGGATACTGCGGTGTTCGCCATCCCGGGCGATGCCGATGAGCCGATCGGAGCAGATGCTTTCGTGCCTGCGGATGATCCGCGCTACTGGGAGGAGATGTGAAATGCGGGTAGTGACGCCAGATACGTCGGTGTGGCAGCATCTGGCAAGCTTCGTTGAGACTCTTGGTGGTCTTCAGGCCCTGGTGCTGATCGCCTGCGTGATCGGTCTGATCACGGGAGGCGTCCTGTGGGCTCTCGGGACGAATGTAAACAACGGGTCCCTCGCCAGCCGGGGGCGCTGGGCGGCGATCGGCGCCTGCGGTGGTGCCGTTGCTACCGTGGCAGTCCCCCAGCTGCATCCCCTGGTCATCTCGATCCTCTCGTAAAGCGCTACAACGCGCATTTGCTGCTGCGCCCCTCGCCACCTGCCCTGGTGGTGAGGGGCGTGGCGGTGGTTGGCACGGCCTTGATTGAAAGGGGCGCCTGGCCCCTTCATCATTAGAGAGGAGGTCATAATGAATAATTATGACCCGGGGATTGTCCCGAATTGGGATTTTTTCCCTTGGATGCCGAAGCTCAGGGAGGCTGTCGGCGGCTGGCAGGCCACAGGCCTGACAATTGTTGTGGGGTGCCTGATCGTGGCGGCCATAATGGTCGCCGCCGGTCATTGGTGGGACCATGGTCGGGCTACCCAGTTGGGTAAGGCCGGAATCGTAGGCTGCTTCGCCGCAGCGGCCATTATCGGATCCGCCAGCCCGGCGGTCGGGTTCTTCGGCAACATGGGACTGTTCTGATGACCGGGCCGGCAGCGGAGGTCATTCCCCGCAAGAGCTCGTCTGGTGCCTTCCTGGGGCTGTCGTTCCGGGCGGTGATGTGCCTGCTGGCAGGCACAGGGGTCTTCGTGTTCGCCACGCCGGTGTTCGGAGGCTTCCGCGGACTCGCCTACACGATGCCGGTGTGGCTTCCGCTGCTGGTCCTGGGCGGGTACCCCGTTCCGTATATTGACGGGCACGCGATTGATTGGGTGCCGATTGGTGTGTCGTACCTGATGCGGCGTGCTACTCGTCAGCACCTGTACCGGGCTAAGGTGTGGAGGACTAGGCCGGAGGGCACCCTGGGCCTGCCAGGTAACCGTGCACGCCTGGAGATATTCGTCGATGAGGTGTCAGGCGCGGTCATGGTGCTCGATCGTCATAAGAAAACATTGGCTGTGGTGGCTTCGGTTCAGGGAAGCTCGTTCCTGCTCGACAAGACGGAGGACCAGAACGCCAAGGGCAACGGGTACGGGCGGTTGATGTCGGTCATGGGCTCGACCGAGGGGGTCAAGCGAATCCAGGTCAGGACGCGCTCCATGGCGGACGTCGGTGCGGACATGCGCCGTTATTGGACGCAGAATCGGGTTCAGATGAGCCTGAACCACCCGGTTCAGACGTCCTACAGGGATCTGCTGGCGTGGGCGGGCACGTTCATGGAACGTCACGAAGCCACGATCACGATCGTGATGGACCTGGGCAAGGTCAGGAAGTCCGTGCGGGCCTATGGTGGCGGAAAGGCTGGTGCCGCAGCGTTGATGCGACAGCGTATGAGCACCTTGGAGCAGCAGCTGAATGCTGCGGGCCTGAAACTGCGCGGATGGTTGACCAAGGATGACTTGGCGACGGTCATCCGGTGCGCTTACGACCCAGCCGTGGCCGGGCGCCTTCAAGCTCATCCCGAGCAGGTGGAGGATCTGGGTGAGGCCGGTCCGATGGCCGTGGACGGCGGATGGGCTCAGGTGCGAACTGACTCGGCGTTCCACAAGGTGATGCGAATTGCGAAGTGGCCGCGTGAGAAATCGGTAATCGGGTTCCTTGAGAAAGTGATCCTGGTGCCGGGAACCGTGGTGACGTCGTCGTTTATCTACAGCCCTGTGCCCGACAGCAAGGCTGTCAAGGACGCGCATCGGGAGGGTAGCCGTGAAATGGAGGCTCATGATGACCGCCGACGTTTGGGAAGAGGGTCGACAGTTGTTAACCAGACTGACCATGCTCAGGCTGTCGAGCACCTAGCTGATCTTAACCGCGGACACACCGACTTCGATCACGCGGTGCTGGTGACCGTGTCGGCGCCGACCAAGGAGGCCCTGGCCAAAGGGGTCGAGGATGTGCGCAGTGCGGCCAAAGCGGTCATGGCTGAGGCACGCACCATTATCGCCCAGCAGGATGAGCTCTTCGATGCCGCGGTTCTGCCGCTGGGGCTGGGGGTTCGCTGAACATGGGGGTGAAGGTCGGAACACTGGTCGTTGGACGGCGGACCCGCCGTCAGCGGCGGGCTGCGAGCAAGGCCGAGCGGCTCCTGTTTCACAAGATTAGTGAGGAGCAGAGGGAGAACAGGCGCCAGCAAAAAGAGATGGAGGACGCCTTGTGGGAGGGCGAGACCCTCCCCGCAGAAGGTGAGGCCGGCGCCCGGATGGGTCGGTCAGTGATCCCAGCCTACGTGAGCACGACTCGGATCACTTCTAATAAGGCTCGTGTGCAGTACCCCTTCCTGGCTCCGGCTGGACGTGGAGGGGAAGGAGTGCTAATCGGTAACGACAAGTTATCCAGGGGGCCGTTCTGCTTCGACTCCTTTTTCGATTACCGCAAGGGCCTGCTGAGCAACACCAACATGGCAATCATCGGCACTATTGGGACAGGTAAGTCCTCGCTGATGAAGTGCATGGCGTTGCGAGACCTGGTGTTCGGACGCAGAACATTTGTTCCAGGTGACCCCAAGGGCGAGTGGGACGGCGTCGTTCAAGCCGTCGGGGGTGCGGTCATCACACTCGGTGGCGGCTCCGGGGCCCGGCTCAACCCGCTGGACGCCGGACGGCGTCCAAGCCGGGACCGTCAGGAGGGTCGACCGGTCGATGACGAACAGTGGCGCATCATGGTGGATAACCAGCGTCTCGACCTGATGGAGGCAGTGATCTCCACCTTGATGAAGAAGGACCTGTTGCAAGCCGAGAAGGCCGCACTCAGGGTCGCACTGGAGGCGGCATCGTCTCGTCATGGGGGCAGCCCGATCATTCCTACGGTGACCGAGGAGATCTTCAATCCCAGCACCCCGGTTGAGACCCTTGAGGGTTTCCGGGACCGCCAGGACCTTATGAACGTTGGAAGGGAGGTCGGCTTCGCGCTCCAGGAGCTGACGAGAGGAAAGCTCAGGGGCTTGTTCGACGGTCCCTCAACCGTCGGGTTCGATCCGTCGGCACCGATGATGAGCATCAACCTGAAGAACTTCACGCAGGGATCGCAGGCCATGTCGCTGATCATGGCCTGCACGAGCAGCTGGTTCGAGGCCTCCCTACGAGGAGACGACCTGGGTCAGAGGAACATCATCTACGAGGAGGCCCACGAGTTGATGAGCTTCCCACAGTTGCTGGATCGGATGAGGTCGAACTTCAAACTGGTTCGTGCATGGGGCCTGCGCAACATCATCGCATTACACCGGATTAGTGACCTCGACGCCGTCGGGTCGCTGGGCTCCAGGCAACGGGCGGTGGCTGAGGGCCTGCTGTCAGACACTTCGACCCGCGTGGTCTACAGACAGGAAGCCGACCAGCTGGAGAACACCCAACGGGTCCTGGGCCTCTCCGACACCAGCTTGACTGCGATCAAGAATCTCGCGATCGGCAGCGGCCTATGGCAGGTCGGCGAACAGGCCTACCTGGTAGCCCACCGCCGTACCGAGTGGGAGAAGGTCATGACCGACACGGACACGAAACTGGGGAAGAGACAATGAGCAGGGGCAGCGGCGGTTCTGACTTGATGAACTTCGGCCTGTTCGTTGCCGGAGCTGCAACGGTCGCGGCTGTTACAGCCCGGCTGGCCGCTGGCGTGGCCTGCACCGCTAGCGGGTGCAGCGTCAGCCGTGACCCGTTCAGCGGGACGATCGCTTCGGTCCTCCTCGTGGCGCCGGCGCGGGCCTGGGGCGCCCAGGGCATGAGCGGGATTGTGTTCTGGCTCTGCTGGGTGGTCATGCTGGTGCCGGTCGGGGCCGGCGGCGTGTGGGTGTGGCGCCAGGCCAGCGCGCGAGGTCTACTGGGCAGGACGGGGCGCAGCGGCGATCTTCGTCATGAGCGGGGTATGGCCACCAGGAGCCAGGCGGTGCAGCACTTCGGAGCCCGGCAGCTGGAAAAGATGATCTGGCTGCGCCCGGACCTTGCGCGGCCCACGTGCTGGGAACTGGGCTACCGGGTGGGAAGGTGCCGGGGCGTCAACGCCTTTCTTCCCAAAGAGGACTCCCTAGTGGTTCAGGGGATCTCACGTAGCTCCAAGTCACGGCTAGTGCTAGAGGCTATCCTGGCCGAGTTCACCGGCGCGGTGGTGGGGACCTCGGTGAGGGCCGAGATGGCGGCTCGTACCGTCCTGCACCGCCAGGCGCTGGGTGGGCCGGTGGCGGTCTTCGCCCCCGGCGGGGTGAGCACTACCGGTGAGGCCGGCCGGGTCCTGGAGCGGGCACAGCTGCGCTGGTCCCTGACCAGAGGATGTGAGAATGCGAAGGTGGCCTTGCGCCGTGCCAAGGCCCTGGCCGCCAACGCCGGCAAGGGCACCGGCGGAAGCGCAGCCTTCTGGGAGTCTCACGCCCGCCAGGTCCTAGCACCGCTGCTGCATGCCGCGGCTCTGTCAGGTGAGGGCGTCGAGGCCCTATGCAAGTGGACCCAGAGCTCGGCTCGGGCCAAGGGCGCCGTCGCCGTGCTGAACGCTTCACCGGCGGCTGAGCAGGGGTGGGCCGACTCCCTCGACGGGGAGCTCTCCGGCGATAAACGAACCGTGGACAACATCTGGGCCACGGTCTTGTCGTGCATCGGTGAACCGTTGATGGACCCTGAGGTGCGAGGAATGGTCTCCCCCGCACCGGGGATGGAGCTCGACATCGAGGACTTCATCCGACAGCGCGGCACCCTCTACGTCATCAGCGACAACAACGACTCAGCGGCACCGTTCCTGGCGGCCCTGATCGAGGATTTCTACGCCGTGGCCACCGAGCTTGCCAACCGCTCGGAGGGCAACCGGCTGTGTCCGGGGCTGCTGCTGTGCCTCGACGAGATCGCGAACATCGCGGTGCTGCCGTCGCTGCCGAAGATGATGAGCGCCGGCGGAGGCTCCAACATCACGGTCATCATCTCGATCCAGGACCGAGCCCAGCTGGCTGCCAAGTTCGGTCGTGACGTCGCTCAGGCGATCTGGGCCGCGGCCACGGCAAGAATGCTGCTGGGCGGGACCATGGACGGTGAGACCCAGCGTGACATCGTGGCCAGTATCGGTGAGCGCACCGTGGAGCGACGAACCGGGTCCACCGGCCTGGGACAGGCGTCGTGGGGCGAGGTCAGGGAAAGCGTCGCCACCGCTGGCCAGGTCCGTGCCCTGGCCAAGGGCAGTGCCTTGCTGTTCAAGGGCGCGGCGCCGGCGGCCGTCATCGATCTGATGGACATCGACACCCGCCTCAAGCACCGGGGCCGCCGGTACCCGTCACTCGCCTCGACGGCCACCAAGCCTCCCGCCCCTGCGGTGGCGGAGCCGTACCGGCCGCCTGAGCTGGCGCCAACCAGCTACGGGCAGTGGCCGGCCGGCTCGGGCCAGCAGACCCCGTCGATAACGCCGTCGGTGGGAGGTGAGTAACGCATGGACAGGAGCATGAGCGATGAGGTGGTCCTCTACGGGAGGGCCAACTGCGTGCAGTGCACGGCTACTGGACGCAAGTTGACGGCCATGGGAGTGCCCTTCACCTACAAGGACGTGGACGACCCCAAGGCCGCCCGTAACGCGGAACGAGTCGCGGACCGCCTCGGGGCGCGTCGGCTTCCCCTGGTGGTTGCCGGCGACCAGGAGTGGGTCGGATACAGACCCGACTTGATCGAGCGGCTGCGTCCCCCTGAGGTGGGGGCCACCGGCCGCAGCCGGGCGCCGGCCCCCACCCGAGAGAGAACCATAGAGATGAGCGACTAATGGCCGGACTGCGAAACAGGCGCCGCCCACTGCGCACCCCGGGGCGGGCGGCGGCCGGTAAACGCTATGCGGATTGGCTGGCCTCCCCGGGGTGGCACAAGCGCCGCCAACGCTGGGCGAACGAAGAGCAGCGCCGCTACGGGCGCATCGTGTGCGCTCTGTGCGGGGCCCGGTGGAGCCAGTCCCATGGGGACCTGCACCACCTGTCCTACAACCATATAGGCAAAGAGCGGCACGAGGACTTGATGGCCATGTGCCGGCCCTGCCACGAGTTGGTGCACCAGGCGATCGACGCCTCACGATCCTGGCAGAAACTCATTTCCCGGGGAAAGAGGCGCCAGGTGAGCCTGGCGATCATCGAGAGCATTAAGCAAGCACGAGCACGCAAAAAGGTACTGAGCGGGAGTAATGATGAGTGAGGACAGCACCACCACCGGCAACGGGGTGTGGGACACCAGTGGCGGGGCGAACGGGGACGACGTCCCCTTCGCCCCGACGATTGACTGGTGGGCACTGACACCGCAGGAGCGTCTCAAGGAGCTCGGAGAGTTGAGAATCTTCGTGGCCAGGTTGGTGGTGGCCTACGAGCTGGACGCCGGCACGATCCCACCGTGCTGGGAACAGCATGAGTGGGCGATTCGTGTTCTTGACGCTCTTCGTCGTTCCTATTTGATTGCGACACACCCGACGCAGAGCGGTGAGGCCCTCGTTGGGTGGCACCATAACTATGTATTAGCTCGTGACCTGCTGCGCGAAGCATTCACCGGCTCATGTACAGCCAGCGATCACGTGCCCGCCCACTCTCAGGCGTGGGCGGCAGCCATCGTTGCCGGGGGTAAGGACAGCCAAGAGTGGAGCAGGCGTCACGAGGAGGCGATGGCCGCCTACCGCGCCGAGGCGGAGGCGGCGGCCGTCGCGGCGGCGGGCGCCTGACGGCACACTCTGATGACTGGACGGAAGCGACGGTCCTGTGGCCGTGCGGCCATACGGAGCAGCTCATGCTGACCTGGCTGCCGACGCTGGCTGCCCGGCGCAGCAAAGCCAAGCAGGCAGCGAGTCAGGACGGGTGCGTCATCTGCGCAGCTGGCGGCGCACCGGCCCAGGATGCGGTGGTGGTGCCGTTCCCGGAGCAGCCTGAGCCGCGCAAGCGGGGGGTTCCTGCACCCGGGCAAGCGATCCTTGACGAGCTGATCGAGGCCGGCCAGGAGTGGATCGAGGTCACCAGCACGGCCGTAAGCCTACTAGTGGAATACGTGCCCGAGGAGATACGTATCGACGTCGTCCCCGGCGCGATGGCGGTCGTGGCCAACTCGGGTCCGATCGTGCACTCGTGGGGCCAGTGCAGTACCGAGATCGGTGGCCGTGTCGCCGCCGGGGCGGCCAGCAGCACGGTCCTGGCCGGTGGACGTGCCGCGGTGTGCGACGGGGGTACGCTACTGGCCCTGGCCGGCGCCGGCGTGATCGATGCTGGCGCGCGGCTGGTGCTCAATACCGAGATGGACGATATCGATGAGGACTTGGTCGTCCACGCCCTGCCATGGTCGGTGGTTGTGGTCGACGGCGTCGCCGAGGTCGTCACTGCCCAGCCGTGGGGCGTGATCGTCGACTCCGCAGGCAACACGAGGCCGGCCTTGTCCGAACCAGCCGCTGACCTGGGCGAGCTGCTTGAGGTGGCCCAGGCCATGGGCACTCACCCAGGCCTATAGCTCTCTGCCTCGGTCCTGCTCCCTGCTCGGCTGCTGCCTTGTCCTGGGCTGCTGCGGTACACCGACTGTGCCTCTGGGGGTGCGGCTCATGGTGGGCACCCCCGGGGCTCGCCCAGGAGCCGGGGCCGCCTGCCTGGGGGCCTGCTCGGAGAGCCTGCGGGCCCTAAGGAGCGCCTGGGTGGCGCGGCGGCGGTCCTCGACGACGGTGCGGTCGATGTGGGAGACCACCGGCCCCAGGGTCGCCTCCAGGGAGGCATCATGGGTAGTTGCAGTAACGGGGCCGCCGGGCGGGTCAATGATGCCGTACCGGTCCCGGTAGGCCGCGACGGTCCTCGCGGCCTCCAGCCACTGCGCGCGCACGCGCGCGTCGGCCGGCACGGGGCCGAGGTCCCTCGTCCAGGGCTGCCCCTCGGTCAGGGCCTGGTGCAGGACGGCACTGGCTCGGGCGAGGATGAGCTTCTCGCGCTCGTCCAGTGCGCGTTGGATGTCGGGGTCGGCCGACGGCGGCGCGGCGGGGATGAGGCCGGCGATGAGCCGGCGCTGCCCGCCGGCGGCGGTGTGGGCCTTGCGGGCCTTGGCGACGCGGCCTGCCAGGTCGGCGGCCGGGTGCTCATCGTTGAGGGGCTTGGCGGCGGCCAAGGCCGGCAGCACAGTGCTGACGTCCAGGCCCGCGCGGCCGGCGTGGCGCAGCTCCTTGGCCAGGGCGTCACTGTAGTCGTCGGCCAGGATCCGGTCCGCCTGGCCTGGCAGGAGACGGGGCAGGGAGTTCTCCCATCCCCAGGCGGCCTCCCCGGCCGCGATCGTCTGATACTCGTTGGCCAGGCGCTTGACGGACTCGACTTGGTCGGCGTGGCGGTCGGCGGCCCTGCGGGCGGTGGCCGGGGCGGTGTCGTGGGCCAGGACATCGGCGAGGATGTTGGCGGGCTCCTGCGCGAACTGGGGCATGAGGTCGTCATCGGCGGCCGTCCCGTCGGTGACGACGTGGGCCAGGTTCGACGTGCGGCCTCGGGTCATGCCGACGTAGAGGGCCTGTCGGCCCATGTCGGGGGTTACCACGACGTGGCAGGTGTCCACGGTGCGGCCCTGGGCGCGGTGGATGGTGCTGGAGTAGCCGAGCTCGACCTGGGCGGCGACGTAGTCGGCGGGCAGGTGGATCGCCTCCGCGGCCGGGTCGGCGGCAGGGGTGACGAGCATGGCCCCATCAGCACTGACGGCCTGGACGTGCCAGGTGGCGCCGTTGTGGGCCCAGTGCCTCCCGCTGCGCAGGGCACGGGCGTTCTTGCGGGTGACGATGAGGTCTCCGGCTGAGGCTTGGTTGCCGTCAGCCAGGGTGACCTCACGGCCGCCGACCTTGCCAGCGGCCTTGAGGTCGGCGCGGGCGCGGGCGGCGAGCTCGGCAGCGGTGGCGTTGTCGGCGGCGACCATGAGGCTGGTGCGGCCCTGGGCGGTCTCGGACGCCCAGGCGGCGTGGACCTGATCGATGACCTCCTCCTGGGTCCCGGACTGGACGGCTCCGCGGGAGGTGTAGGTCTCTACCGCCCTGCGGTCACCGGCGCGCAAGGCCAGGGATGCCGGCCCCTGCCAGTCGTCGACGAACCGGCGAACCATCGTCAGGGATGCGACCTTCTCGGGGTGGGAGTCGATGAGCATACCGAAGGCGCCGCCGGCCTCGACGGCGGCAAGCTGGTCGGGGTCCCCGACGGCGAGGACCTTGGCGCCGGCAGCGTCGGCCTGGGCGACGATCTCGCGCAAGGGTATGGTCGCGGCCATAGAGGCCTCGTCGACGATGATGAGGTCCCCGGCCTCAAGCCGCGCCTTCTGAATAGGGGCGTTCTCGATGCGGTGCAGGGCGTTGTCGATGGCCGCCCTGATCCTCCGGTCGGGCAGGCCCGCGGTGGTGGGGTCGACGACCGTGAGGGAGTCGCGGATGTCGGCGACCTTCCCGCCCTGGTCGATCCAGGCTCCGGCCTGGCGCAGAAAGGCCATGTGGCTGTCGCGCTCGGCGGCGGCGCGGCGCAACGTGAGCCACATGGCGGTGTTGTCGGCCGGCGCTCCCAGGGACTCGCCGAGGACCTCGGCGGCCGCCGAGGAAGGGGCCAGGGCGGTGACCGAGCCGGCCCCGTGCTCGGCCTGCCAGGCCTCCACCAAAGCGGCCAGGGCAGTGGTCTTGCCGGCGCCGGCGGGCCCGACCATGAGGTCCAGGCGCCGCCCACTGGTAGCCACGGCCTCAATGGCGGCCAGCTGATCCTCGCTGAGCGCCCGCCGCCCGGAGGTCGCCAGGGCCTGCGGGTTGGCCAGCCGGGGCGCGTCGGTGCTCCGGCTCCAGCGCACCAAGGCGTCCTCGGCGTCCAGGAGCACCTGGGTCGTGAAGATCTCGCTGTTCTCAGGGACGAACCGGCTGGAGCCGTCGCGCCGGCGGTAGCGGGCAGGGGTGTGCGCGGTGGTCGCGTAGTCCACGCGCACGCACCTGGCGGTGACCGCCTCGGTGAGCCGGCTAGTGAACTGATCGCGCTGACCGGGGGTCTCGAAGCGGATGCGTCGGGCGGCGCGCTGGGCCTCGGCCCTGATGTTCCAGGTGCTCCAGTGAGCGCGCGAGGACTGGAGCGCGACCAGGACACCACCAGCCAGGTGGGCGACCTGGTCATCGGTGATGTCGGCTGCGCGCACGGGATGGGAGCGCGTGCCTGGCTGACCGGGCACGGTCCCGGGCGCGGGCAGGGGCCGGCCGGTCACGCCGCGCAGCGGCTGGTCACCAGCGACCTGGCGTGCGCGCTCACGCCACGAGCGCGTGAGCTCCTCCAGGGAGCGGTGCTTCTTGTCGCTGCGCGTGCCGGCCCACGCCTTCGCGTCGGCCTCCCAGTGCCCCGCACCGTCAGCGCCGGCCTCCTCGCGGGCGGCCTCGATCTGGGCGTGCCGAGTGGAAAAGGCCTTCAGGAGGCGGTCGTCGACGCCGTCGATCTCCCAGTGCTCCCGCCCGGTGCGCGAAATGGAGCGCACGTGCCACTCCACCCCCAGGCGCGCGGAGAGGGCGTCCATGAGGTGGTTGTCGTAGGCCTCGCTCAGGGCGACCTGAGCGGGCATGAGCGCGCCACGGGAGTCCAGGGTGCGCCAGGCCCCGTCGGGGCCCTGGACCCGGTTGGCGACCACGAGGTGGGTGTGCAGGTGGGGGTCTCCCTCGCGAGAGTCCCAGTGGTCGAAGGCCGCCGCGATGACGCCGCGCGTCTCTGTCTGGACGACGCCCCCGGCGCCCTGGCGGGTGCGGATGGACTCCTTTTCCATCATGGCCACGACGTGATTGATCGCGTCGTGGTGAGCGGCCTCGACCTGCTCGCGCACGCCGGCATCCCCCAGCGCCCACACCACTGACACGCTCTTAGGTGGGGCGAAGGTGAAGTCGAAGCCGTGCACCGCCTTGGCCTTGTTGGTGCGCGCGACCTGCCGCTCGATCTGCTCGATGCGCGCTGCGCGCTCATCGGCGCTCAGGTGAGCGCTCAGGTCGGCGGTGAGCGCGCGCACCCGGTCAGCGGTGGATACGTGCGCGGGGAAGGCGCGCCCGAGCAGCTGGTGGGTGATCGGGTCGGCTCCGTCCTGGATGAGCGCGCGCAGCTGGTCGGCGCCCACTCGCCGCCCGGCGTGCAGGTGGCGGTCATCGTCGCCCAGGCCGTCCAGGCCGCCGCCCAGCCACCGCCCAGGGGGCGTGCCCGCCTGCGTGTAGTAGCGGGTCCCGTCGAAGTGCACATGCGCCTGCCCGGGACCGTCAGCAACAGACTCGATCAGGTAGTCGACAATGCTCGTGCCCTCCCGGCCGGTGTCGTAGAGGGCCTTGACCGTAATCACGGGCGCTCACCGCCCGTGACCGCCTCGGTCAGGCGCCTGGTCTCGCACGGCCAGGGGCGCGCGCACTCCGCGCACGCCCCATCTTCGTCGGGAACGTGCAGGCGCGCGATGAGCGCGCACGCGCGCGCAGCCGCAGTCATGCTCGCTGCGCGCGTGCGCGCAGCACCCTCCCGCGCACGCCTGCACGCCGGCGAGCAGTACACCTGACTGCTGCGCGCCGGCTTGAACATGGCTGTGCACACCGGGCAGATCGCTGACCGCTCACCGCTTGGGGCGGTGGTCACGGCGCGCGTGTAGGTGCGCACGTGACCGCGGCCGTGCGCGTAGCGCGCGCGCCTACCCGCCCGCTCCCTGCATGCCGCCGTGCAATACACCTGGCTGGCTCGACTAGGGGTGAAGGACTGCCCGCACCCAGGGCAGGTGACCTGTCGCTCGGCGCGGTGAGCGCGGCGGCACTTCTCAGAGCAGTAGCGCTTGCTGCGGCGCCGGGCGGAGAAGGTGCACCCACACTGCACGCATATGACCTGAATCACATCTGGTCCTTGGTTTGAGATCGGCACTGTCATTTATGACCGTGCCGAGGTGCGCCACACCTGCCCCCGACACTTCGGACTTCTCGTTCCGCAGTGCCAGATGTGCCTCGTTTTATATCTTCTCTGCTTGCTAAGAGCTGAGAAGGCGCGTTTCGGCGTGCACGGGACGTCCGTCGGGACGCTTTATCGGTCAGGGCTGGTGAGGTGAGTGGGCGCTGGTAGGTGCTGGAGCTGGGAGCCGACTCGGGCAGGTACAGGGGAAGGTGAGTGGGCTGGTTGGTGGGACCGCGCGAGCAGGTGGTCGGCTGTGGGCGTGGGCGGCCCGGAAGGTGCGCGAGGACCAGCCAGTGGGGTGTGGCGAGTCGCGAGTAGCGGCCCGCGGGCGTAGACAGGGCCGCTCGCGAGGCGTCCACACCCCCGGTCCTGTGGGTCCCGTTGTCCATCATGTGGGCGGGCCGGCCCCGGCGACAGCCGGGCCGTCCACATGTGGGCAAGGGGCACTCGGCGCGCCGGCATGCCCACCCCTCTTCTGGCGCGCACAAGGAGTACAGGCGGTCTCCAAGGTTGGTGACCGGGGTGACGGGCGGGCGGCTGTGCCCGGGCCGCATGAGCGGGTCTGAGCGTTCTCGGACCGAGGGTGACGTGCGGCCGGGGTGCAGGCGCCCCACCTACGGCCGGTGACGGTGCCCACGTGACTGAGGGGCTGTGGTCAGGCCGGTGCCGCTCGGCCCGGTCGGGCGACGGAGGAGCCAGGCCGGCGGCACTAGAGGCTGTCCACAGCCCCGGGATGGGTCCCGCTGTCCACCTGTGCGTGGCCGCCGGCCCCGGCGATAGCCGGCGGCCTCCACAGGTGCGTCAGCGGGCTCGGCGACCCGGCGATCTGGGTGACGCCGTCACCCAGATCGGGTTCTCGCCCTTCCTGGCGTGCGAGCCCCGTAGGGGCGCGTGTGGCGTACCTCGGCACGGTTAGTAGTGACACAGCAAACAGGTAATTGAAGGAGAAACTGCTGTGGTTGATATCGATATTGACTCTGTGACCAGGATGCTGGGGCGCGGGAGAGATCAGGAGATCAACGGTTTGCATTATGAGGCCGTTGACCGTGCCGCCGAGGCTTCGGGACTGAGCAGCGAGGAGCTTGGCCGGCTCGCTGCTTCCCCGGAGATCCACGACCTGGTAGACCAGCGGCGCGAGGCGCTCAGCATGAATCAGACCACCGTTGATCGGTTCTGGCAGGTCGAGGGAGATGCCGCTGACGTCGACCACGCCAACGACGCGATGCGCGACTCGGCTGAGCGCCTTGAACGCGCTGAGACGCACTTGGAGGAGGCTGCCGTTGACGTCACTGGCAATCCTGATGCGGGCGAGCGACTGATGGGCTTCGTCGACCGTGGGCGGCCGCTCATCGAGCAGGCCGGCAGTCAGGAGCTGCGGGGCGTGCTCCACCTCAACCACGCCCTTGAGGTCGGTCAGGAGCAGGCGGAGGCTCGCCTGCCTCGTGGGCAGGAGCCGTCAGCTGAGCTGCGGGCCGAGGGTGAGGAGCACCTGGCGGCAGCCAAACAGGCGCTGGCGCAGCGCCCCGACGCCGACGGCGTCCTGGCCATCGTCGAGGACCTCGCGGCTCACCCGCACAGCCGTGAGTGGCACGGCAACGATGACATGGACACTCCGATCTATCGCGAGCTTGGGCAGGCCATCGCGGCCACCGGCCTGGGGGACAAGGAGACACTGTCCCGGCTCCGGCAGCAGCGAGTCTTCAACGCTGAGCGCCTCCAGCTCGACGGGTACACCCCAGGTAAGCCTCTTCCGCTGGAGGCTCCGCCGGCGCCGGCGGCCACGAAGGAGCCGGCCGCCTCGGTGGGCAGGGACATGGTCCCGTCGGTGGCTGCGGATCGGGGTGCTCCTCGGGTGGGGCCGGTGCCCGCGGCGTCGGTCCCCTCCCCGGGTGGCGCGCCGAGGGTCGGCGGACACGTGCAGGGGCGTAGTCACGAACAGGTTCCGTCGATGGACCGGTAAGTGGTGACTGTGGTGACGGGGGTGTGCTCACCCCCGTCACCGTCGCAGCTAGAAGCAACAGATCACAGGACGACATGAAGGAGAGATCGGGAGATGGAGTACCTACAAGCTACTGGGGCGTGGATGAATGAGATCAATCGGCACATTGACGACGTGGTGGTCAAGGCCGGTGTCAGCGACCGGGGTGGGTGGCGGGTGTCCTCGATGAACTGGCCGAGATACTTCCAGGTGGTCGGCGAGTCCGACAAGGGGCTCGTCGACTTCGTAGGTGACAGCGCCAGCGGCACGTGTGAGGTGTGGTGCAAGCGCGTAGGTCAGGAACACGCCGCACCGACCGCCAGCGTCGAGGAGATCGCCGAGTGCCTTGACATGCCCCTTGAGCGGGCAGCGATCGCGATCACGGGGATGACCGCGGTCGTCGAACGCGGTCAAGCCGCGCTGTCAAACTTTGACGGCTGGACCCTGGTGGAGACCAGCGAAGGCCGGCTGCTGCCGGGGCTGATGACTCAGCGCGGCACGATGGTCGACATCGACCGGGCGATAAGCGCCGGGCGCCTGGGGCTGGGAAGGGCGGCCTACACCGTCCACCGTGACGGCGATGACGTGTGGGCGCAGCCGGTCGACGGTGGTGAGCGCATCGAGCTGGAACGGATCAATACGATGCGGGGAGGCTACGTTGTCCTGCCTGGGGCTGAGACTGTCACCGAGGAGGTGCATTACGCTGCCTGGGCGGCATGGTCCGCCCAGGAGCCCGCACTTGGGCGGGTTGGCCCACGCGAGAACAAAGACGTCTACGAGTGGCACCCGGAAGGTGACTTCAGCATCAGCAGCGATGGCCTTGTTCCAGTGGTGAGATATCAAAATAATAAATGGACGACAGTCGTCAGCATTGAGGACACCGAGCTGGTGAACCTCGTCAAAGGTGAGCAGACCTACGCGACGGGCATCTCGGTTCCTGCTGCGCGCTTCCTGATCGAGGCCGACCTGATCCGTCAGGCCAGCCAGCCTGGGTTGAGCACGAGCACCGCCCCTGAGGGGCTTAGCCAGGAGCTCGCTGACATGATCGAGGTGATCTACGGATGGGCTGACAACGATTTTTGGGCTGGCGGAGTTGATGTGCGAGTGGCCTACCTCGACGGTGTCCCCTATGTCTGGGTCGATGGAGCGTGCATCATCCGTCTGTTTGAGGGCGACGTCGGGATTGTCGAGCTCGCTAGACCTTGCGGTGAGGTGTGGCGTGAGGTCCTGTGGAGCAACTTTGTATTTCCTCTCGAGGAGGAGGATGCGCTCGTGCTGAATGAGGTCAACCGTCAGCGCCGGGCCCACGCCGCTGCGAACAGCTCGCTTGTGGAGACCTCGTGAGCTCAAGCGGTTCTGGACTGAGGGGCTGGCGCACGTAGCGCCGGCCCCTCGTGACGTGGCTGCGCCATACACGGTGTGGCGCACCTGGGCACGGTTACGGATAACAGAGCAGCCTAGGAGGAGGGCATAGTCATGGAGAATTTTCCGTTGGAGGTCACTGGCCGGTGGCTTGATGAGATCACCGAGGAATTACGTGCTGTGGTGAGCAGTACTGGGATCGGGGACTGGATCGAGTGGTCGCTGGGGACGTTTGCTTTTCCTCGCATTTTCGCTGTGATCTTCGAGTCCCGCGCCGGAGCGGTTGTCTTCGAGTCGACTGACATGGAGGCGCTGGGGTCGCACAGCGTGACGGGCAGACGTCCTGATGGTGGCAGCAGCGAGCTGACGACAGCTGAGGAGATCGCAGACTACCTGGGAGTCGAGCTCGAGGTGGCGCTGGCCTTGAGGGACGATGTCCCGGCAGCGGTAGCGCGGGGCCTAGAGTGCCTGGATGCGGAGTCGGCCAGGCGGACGCTGGTCGAGACCAGCAGTGGCAAGCTGGTACCGGCTGTGCCCACGCTTGGTGGTGCGGCGGTCGATGGTTTCGAGGCTAGTCGGGTCGGTCGGATCGGGCTTGGGCGGGAGTCCTATACGGCGCACTATGACGAGGCTTGCGTGCTGTGGGCTGAGCGTGCTGATGGGGGTTGGTCCAGGTTTGAGCCGGTGGAGCCAGGGGCGGGGCTTTACGTTCTTCCTGGCACGGAGGAGGTCGGCTATGCGGTACGTCAGGCGGCGTTGACTGCGTGGTCGGCTACGCAGAGCTCGCTGGGGCGGCCGGTGAGTGCGGCTGATGACGGACCGTCGTGGCCGCCTGTCGGTCTCTTTCATGTTGGACCGAGCGGCCGGACGGTGACGTACAGCACCGAGGACACGGTCGCGGATGAGGGCTGGACGGTGGAGGTCGAGGTCAACGGCACTGCACCCTTCACCCCTCGTCGGGTCGACCTGTACCGGGAAGGTCAGCTCTACGCCAAGGGAGTCTCGGTCGAGGCTGCCCGGCACCTGGTGGAAGCCCGTTTCGTTCAGCGCTTCAGTGAGAGCTTGATGAACGTGGCCCCCGGTGCTGTGGGCGAAGAGCTGCTTGAGCGGACCAGAAGAGTCGTGGAGACGGCTGGGGCACTGAGCACTCGGGTCCTCGTTAGGGACGGATCTCTTTGTGTCGCTGTTGGTCGGGCCGGTGAGGGGCGCCTGATCCGCCTCGTCGACGCTGGCCTGGTCGAGCTGTCGATGCCCAGCGGTCGTGTCTCCTGGATCAGCGAGCAGGAGGCGGTGAGGCGGCCTCCTAGTCCAGAGGACCGGGCGGTCATGGATGAGGTTGCGGTGCAGCGCGCGGTACGGGGGCGTATGCCGCGCCTGGCGGGCGGTGCTATGCAGCTTGGTTCCAGTCCCGTGGTGGCCAGCTTCCCGGCTCATCCTGAGCGCGGTGGCCGGCGGGTGGAGCCTGCGCTGTGAGCGTCACCGGTACTGGGCTGCGTAGCTGGAGCCACTCGTGGGTCGGCCGCATCTCTGTCGCGGGAACGGCTTTGCTCGCCATTGGTGGTTTTGTCTTGTCGTTCGCGGCGCTGAGGGACCTGGCGGTCCGGGTGGGGATGCCCGCTGACCTGGGCTGGATCTGGCCCCTGCTGATTGACGGGATGATCGTCGAGTCGACCTTGGCGGTCGTGGCCCTGGCCCAGCGCGGCTCGCGGCGGTCGGTGTGGTACGCGTGGTTCCTCCTGGCAGTCGGTGCCGTGGTGTCGGTGGGCTCCAATGGCGTCCACGCGATGGTCACAGGCCATGGGTGGGCCGGGGCGGCGGCGGCCTCGGTGCCGCCGGTGGTGCTGCTGGCCACCACCCATTTAACGGTGCTACTCATTGCCGCCCCCGACGCCACCGACTCAACAACGGGGCTCACCACGGGGGTTCCGGTGGGGACTGAGCTGCAGCCGGTCCCCGACGACGGCGGCTGCACCCCACCTCGCGGCACCGAGGCGCCTGCGGCCGCAGTGGATGAGGCCCGGGAGCAGCAGGCCTCGGCGAGCCAGGAGCCGGCTGCGCCTGGTCCGTCGCCGTCAGCGACGGGTGACGGCAAGCTGGACGAGCTCGATGGTCCAGCGCCGCCCACTGACGTCACTGACGTCGAGGCCGAGCCGAGCGACACAGCTGACGAGGAGGCCCAGGGCGAGGATGCCGACGATGCCAGCGAGCTGAGTCTTGAGGAGTGGGTCGCCCGGCATGAGGCCGCCGGCCAGGCGGTGACGGGGGCAATGGTCGCCAAGCGCCTCGGGGTTTCGCCCTCGACGGGGCGGCGGCGCCTAGCGGCGCTGCGCAAGGCGCGCCAGCCGCACCTGCGGCTGGCCAGCAATGAGTAAGAGCAAGCAAACGAGACTGATGGAAAGGACGTAAGAGCAAATGGGACTTGAGGCGAGAGAGATGTGGAACTCCATCTTGCCGGTGACCCCGGTGTTTGTGCTGACCAACGGCGGGTACCGCCTGGTGGAGGCCTTTGACCAGGACCTCCAGGTCAGAGTCATTGACCTGGCCTGGGACCTGGTCGAGCTGGCTCGCACAATGGGGCGCGCGATCGATGTCCAGGTCAAGACGGGGCGGTGGCTGCGGGTACGGCCGGACGGAACGATGTCACCGACCTCAATGCCGGCGAGCCTGGAGCGGGTCACGGCGGTCAAGCGCAAGCGCGCGCGTCGCCTGGCCCGTCAGGCGCGCTGGGAAGCGCTCAAGGGGTTCCTGAGGATTCGGCGTCGTGGACGCGCCCAGCCATGGCCCGCCCCTTGGCCCGAGAATCGGCCTCGGCCGTCTGCACCGACCGTGGCTCACCGTCCACGTATGCCTCGTCACTGCCAGCCGGGCGGCGTGGGCCGGTTCGTCCTGCCACTACTGGTGGGCGGCCAGGGCGCGCCCGGCGGAAGGAGGCGCGGTCGGGTGAGGATCATCTCCGCGGCCAACACGATGTAGGAACCGGCGAGCATCATAAGCGCAAAGAAGATGGATACTGCGTAGTCGGGGCTGACGGCCATGAGGAGGCCGCCGGCCCCGACTGCTGCGAGGAATGACGTGATGAAGCACCACGGGAAGCGCCCCCAAGCCTTTCTCCACGGCCACACCGCCCAGAACAGGAAGACAATCCCGCATAGGATAATCATGATCCTCCCGATACCAGCACCGGATTGGTCGGGCACCTCGGTGATCGCCTCGGGCTGGGTGGAAAGCAAGAAGATGGTAGCCGCCCCGAGCGGGATCAGCGACCTGATGGCAATGACGACGAGCATCTTAAAGAATGCTCCGTACACGCTGTGCATGGTTCCTCCTCGTTGGTCTAGCTGGTGTGGTCAGGGTTGAGGGCGCCGGCCTCGGGGCAGGCGGCCATGGAAGACGGGGATGTCGCGGCCGCCTGCGTCGGCGACGGCGCGGCGTAGGGCGGCGCTGATGACGGCGGACCGAGAGATCGCCCGGCCGCGTATGGAGTGGTCCTCGACGGTGTCGATGATTTTCTGCTTTGTGATTGGGGTGAGGGTGATCTTGACGATTTGCCCTTCATCCCCCGCCGGGGCACTGATGAGAGCGCCCCGGCCATGGTCGAGGTAGGCGTTGATGACGCCGTCGATCCACTCGACCATGGCCACCTCGTGACCAGGATAGGTACGCAGGTAGATCGTTTTTGCCTGACCCCACAGGGTGCGGTCGACCCAGATGGTCATGTCGACGCGACCGGTGGGTGGGGTCTCGCGGCGCCGCGGCGCCTCACTTTTACGTTTAGTAGGGCTAGTGGCTGTAGCTTGCTTAGCTGCGATTCCGCGTCGGAGGCCCCGTGCTGCCTCCTTCCGTGGTGGGGTTGGCGGAGTCTGGATGGATTCGCGGTCGCGCTCGGCGAGTGTGCGCCGTTTGGGTCTGGGGGTCATGATGTGGCTCCTTCGATGATGGCGCCGAGGGCGGCGGCGTAGTCTTTGGCGACGGGGGTGCTGGGGGCGTAGGCGCCGACGGGGAGGCTCTCCATGTAGGCGTCGCGTGCGGTGACGGAGTCGCGCACGGGCGGGGTGACCCTGCCGGGGTAGGTGTCGCGCAGCTGGGCGAGTATTTCGCGGTCGAGGAGACGCCCTCGACCAGCGTGGGCTCGGGAGTCGAACGCGACGGGCACCACCCAAGAGATAGCGGCGCCGCGGTTGACCCGTTTGGCGATGCGGGCGTCGAGCACGGCGGTCAGGCGTCTCAGCTGGTCGTAGGCCTCCACGCTCGGGGTGACCGGGGCGATGATGACGTCGGCGGCGGCCAGGCCGGCCTGGGTGAGCGCCCCGACCGATGGCGGGGTGTCGATGACGATGTCGTCCCACCGGTCGGCATGGGCTGGGAGCTCGTCGCGCAGGTAGGTGATGAGGTCTGCAGGCGGGTTGGCCTCGGTGTCGGCCAGGGCGTGGGTGCCGGCCAGGACATCGACGCCCTCCAGGGCAGGTGAGGGTGTGGCGGCCTGGTCCAGGTCGAGGTCGCCGGCCAGGACGTCGGCGGTGGTGCCGTCGACCTCGCTGGACGCAGTCAGCCCGAGCCGGGCGGTGAGGTTGCCCTGCTGATCCAAATCTATGGCGAGGACACGCCGGCCGAGCTGGGATAGGGCGAGAGTGAGCTCGGCGGCTGTCGTTGACTTGCCTACCCCTCCCTTGGGGGTGGCCACCGTGTACGTCGCCATGATCTGACCTTTCTAAGGCATCTAGTGCTAATAATGCTACTAATCTTTTTGGTGCGTTGCAATAGTTACGTTGGCCTTGGGCAAGATACAGGCGCCTGCGTTGGTGGCTCGCCCCTGCGCACCCGCTTGATCGGTGGGGTCGATCCACTGAAGGGGGTGAAGGGCATGCGTAAGGGCTATACAGGCTTCGTCACGCGGCTTCGCGGCGCTGGCTTAAACACAGAACCCCGACGTGGTGCGAGATTGTCAGCATGCTCGCAGCCGTTGTCGGGGTTCTGAAGTTGATGATCCTAGGTGAGTGGATCGTGAATTCAAGACGTCACTTGGTGGGCTGCCAAGTAACGTTCTTATCATACCCCTGGGGAGGGTTGGTGTCGAGGGTGGCGCTGGCAACGATTGGAAGGCTGTCGAGGGCTGTTCTTTGTTGGGTGAGGGTGACGCCGAGGTAGCGGCCGGTGGTGGCTAGGGAGGCGTGTCTCATGAGGGTCTGGACGATGCGGCTGTCCACACCAGCCTCTAGGAGGCTGGTGGCGAAGTGGTGGCGCAACTGGTGGGCGGTGGCATCGATTCCAGCGCGGCGTAGGGCTCGGGCGATGACGGTGCCGACGGTCCTGGCGGCGACATGCTGCCCGGGCTGGGTCGGTGAGGGGAACCACCACCCTTTGCGGGGGTAGCTGGCGGCTTGGTCAAGGATGACGGGGTGTGCGGGCAGGAGATCAGTTCTGCCGCCTTTTCCGGTGACGGTGAGGGTGCCACCGGCGGGGTCGATGTCTTGGCCCCTGACCTTGGCAATCTCGTGGATTCGCAATCCAGAGTATGCGGCTAGGAGGATCTTAGTGCGGGTGGCTGGACGTAGAGGTGTGGCCAGGACGGCGTTGAGCTGGTCGCGGGTGATGGGGCGTGGTCTGGCTGGTGGGACGCGTGGTCTGGGGACTCGCATGGTGGGGTCGTCGTCGCGGTGGCCAGCGCGGACCAGCCAGGAACACCATGCTCGAATAATGCTGTAGTAAGCGTCCTTAGTGACGGGTGCCTCAACACTGGCGAGGAACACGGTGAGGGTGTGTGGGGTCAGTGCGGCCGGGTCGGTGCCAGTGGTTCGGGCGAGTTGACGGATGAGCCGGGTTCGCTCGGTGATGGTGTTCTGAGAGAGTCCCTGAGCCTGCATGGTCAGGGTCCAGGCGTCGATGAGGGTGTCGGGGGCGTCGTCGTCGCGGACGACTTTCAGAGAATTTCTCATGGCAAGAATATTCCTGGTTGTAGGTTCCCGGCATGCTTCCTTGGGGCGACCTGAATGTCACATGCTCCCTCACCGCTGGTACACCACTCTCCCCCGGGACTCCTGTCTTCGCAGGGAGGGTCCCGGGGGTGCGTCGGGTGTCATTGGGAGGGCTGTGCCTGGGCCGCCTTGAGGGTGGCCGGCGTTCTCGGGCCACGGTGAGTGGCGGCCGGGGTGCAGGCCGGCCCCACCACGGACGGTGACGACGCCAGCGTGGCTGAGGGGCGGTGGGCAGGTTGGGCGCCCGCTCGGCCTAGTCCGGGCGACGAAGGAGCCTGGCCGGCGCGCCCGGGCCTGTCCACGGCCCCGGTACGGGGTCCCGCTGTCCACCTGTGCGTGGCCGCCGGCCCCGGCGATAGCCGGCGGCCTCCACAGGTGCGTCAGCGGGCTCGGTAGCCCTGCGGTTCGGCAGGTGAACCGGCTATAATTGGGGTGGCTCACTCGGGTCGCCGTGTATGTCCTCCTTGGGGTCCGGCGACGTGGTGGTGCGGGCTGCGAGGCCGCATCGGTGGTGGGTTACGCGCCGGCCGGGGCCGGGAGAGGATCCAGCTCTCCCGGCCTCGGGGTTTCTCAGGAGCGGGTCACCTGAGCCAGGACGTACCGGGCGATGTCCAGGGTGTACTCCAGGGCATCGGGGGTCATGTCGGCGTCGGTGCGAGCGGCCTCGACGTAGCTCTCGATCGCCTCGGCGACGAACTCCTTGACCTGGTCCGGGGTGTACTGGCGCGGCGCGTTGATGTGCATGTTGACCTCCTTGGGGTCTTTCCTTTGCCGGTCTGCGAGACCGGTGTCCCCCGGGCTTGGGGGACGCGCGCCGTGGCAGCCTGCGGCCGGTGATTGTCAAGGCCGAAGAGCGGAGCCTCGCGCGGCGGTGCTCGTCATGGCGACGCAGGAGCTGTGACGAGTGCCGGGGCTAGTGAGGTGGAGCGTGCCTTGACAATCGGCTGACCGGCCGTGGGCTAGGATGGGTGTCCCACGAGACGGGGTTGAAGGTGACCACAAGCGGGTGACCCAAGGAGCATGGTGGGCCGGTAACGGTCGGGGGGCGTGTCAGTGGCCGCCGCTAGGGTCCACGGTCATGACGACTTTGGCGAGCGTGAGTGACGGGCGTCCTGGGGTGTGCCCGGGGTGTGGGGCCAGCTGGCAGGTGCTGGGCGGGATGCTGCCCCTGCCGGTGATGTGCTTCTGCACGGGGGCTTTTGAGTGGCACGACGCCTGGCGGTGCGAGCACTGCCGCGTCGTTCTGGCCCAGGGGTGCAAGGACACGGGCTCGTGGGCGCACGAGTACGTCCCCTACGGCGCGGTGCGCCTGACGACGGGGCCGGCTTAGCCGGCCGCCACCCCGGCCGAAGGGCCGGGGTAGTGGCTTCAGCGTGAGGCGCGGATGGCGACGAAGGTGCCGTCGTCGCCGGCGATCTCCCTGGCGGCTTGTGCGGTGGCTGCCTGGTGCAGGGACGCTGGGAGCGCCATGTCGCGTGCGCGTTCGTCGGCGAGCCACCAGTGCTCGTCGACCCGGTAGGTGGTGAGGATGATGCGGTCATCGTCGTCGCGTATGGCGAGTTCGATGATGTCGTCGACGACGTCGTCGAAGACGTCGTCGAGCTCGTGGAGGCTCATGATGATCTCGACGGGGTCGCGCGGTGTGCGGATCCCGGCCTCCCACCGGCTGACGGTGTTCTGTGCGACGTCGAGGAGTTCGGCGAGCTCGGCCTGGTCGAGGCCGAGATTCTTGCGGTAGCACCGCAGTGTCAGGGCAAAGTCAAGTTTCTGCTTGGTCATGCTCGTGCTCGTCTCTGGTGTCTCTACTGGTGTCTCCAGGCCCATACATGGACGCGTGTGGTCAGGGGGGCGTCCTGGGGGCCGCGGATGTAGTCGTCGATCCACTGCAACCTGCGCAGCGCGCGGCCTTTGCCGTGGGGTTGGTGGGTCCAGTGGCCACGCACGACGTGGCGGGTAGTGAGCCGTCTCCTCGGGCCCGCGCTGTCGGCGTCGACGTCGTCGGGGGTGGTGAGGAGTCGGCGGCGTTGGGGGTGGAGGTCGATCACGGTGACACCGTCGTCGCCTGCGTTGTCGTGGCCACGACCGGCGGCGTCACTGGGCCTGGTGTTGCGGGGTTTGCCGGTTCCGGCCACCACGGTGGTCTCGGTCAGGGACGGGGTGGCCATGAGGGTCCAGGCGGCTTGGAGCCAGGCCAGGATCCCGATGTCGGCGGGGTCGACGGGGGTCCCGTCAGGGCCCACGGCGCGGGCGGCCTCCAGGGAGACGGGGATGAGTGTCCTGATCCTGGTGAACGGGACCAGGAAGGTGGTCGACTGATGACCCATGATCGGGAAAGGCAGCCGGCCGGGGCGACACATGAGCTCGATCGTGAGCGCCTTGCCCCCGCTGGGATGGGTATCCAGGTGCCAGGTGAGTGCGTCGACCTCTACGGGCTTGGTATGGGGGATGTCGGTGCGGGCGCCGTCGCGCAGGGCCAGGCCGCCGATGGCGCTGGTGTCCCAGGCGGGCAGGGGCTCGGCCATGACCATGAGCCCCGTGGTGGCAGGCGCGTCAGTGCCGTTGATGGTGGGGACGTCCTGGGAGGCGTCCATAGCCAGGAGGGCCATGGGGGCTGCAACCCAGAACAGGGTCGCGGCCTCGGCGCGGTGGGCGGTCTCCAGGGTGTCAGCGGCGGCCTGGTCGAGGTCGGCGGCGTAGCCGTCCTCGTTGATGCGGTGTGCCTGGTTGGCCAGGGCGGCGAGTCGGCCGGCCTCTCGGCGCCCTTCTCGGGCCAGGCGGCGAGCCATGGCCACCACCAGCGGCGGCGACCATGACCCGGCCCTGCGGCTGCGTCTCACCATGGGGTTGACACACCCCATACGTGGGACCGGTTGATCCCGGCCTTGGCGAGGAGCCGGTCCTCGGCCTCGTCATAGGGATCGCTGTCGGTGGGGTCGCTGGGGTTATCGTCGCTGGGGTCGACGGTGAAGCCGTCGCAGAGCCCCAGCCATGGCCCGCTGGTGGGCTCATTCCATGCCCTCCAGTCGACGGGGTCGTCAACACCGAGGGCCTCGGGGTCGAGGACCTCAAGGTGGACCGTGTAGTCCTTAACCGGGTTGCAGAAGTCATCCAGAATGACGGCCCCGTCGTCGCGGAGGGTCTCTCCTCCGCGAATGTTAGTGCTCCACACGAGGCGCACAGGGTTGTCGATGACGACTGCGTCGGGGTCGTCGAAGGCCGCCCGGACGGCCTCTAGACGGCAGGCCGGCGGGACGAGGGCCATGAGACCGTCCCAGCCCGGGAGGTCAATTTCCTCGTCCTCCTCTCCCTCGACGATGAGGTTGTGAGTGCGGGCCCAGTCAATGATGCGGTCGTAGACCCGGCACCCCCATCCGTCACGGCAGGCGAGACTGTAGCTGACCGCCCCCGGGTCGCTCTCGGGGTGATGATTAGGAAGGTGGATGACTGTCTTTCCTGTGACGGCCGCGGACGGGGTACTGGTGGCCATGGTGTCCTCCTGGTGTGAGGTGGGGGCTTGGCCGAATGCCGTCCCCGCATTGGTATAATCATATCCCACCTGAGTGGGTTGTGCAAGGTCTTTCCTGGTGTCGCGGCGATCGGCCGCTGTCGGTGGTGCCTGTGCGGGGGCTTGCGCCCCGCGGCCCAGCTGGTCCTGGACAGGCGATCGTGGATCAGAGTCCGCGCTCAGCCGCCAGGGCCTGACGCAGGACCTCGGCGGAGGCGGTGAGGATCTCGCGGCCGGCGGCCTGTAGGGCGTCACTCACGGCACGTCCCAGCGCGTGGTCACCACGGGCGGTGGCCACGACCTGGGTTCTGGCGTACCTGGCTGCGGCCAGGACGTCGTCGAGGCTGACGTGCTCGACGACGTCCTGGCCGTCGAGGACGCGGCTCGATTCGCGCCCACGCCCTGCTCAGTGCCTCGGCCGTCCCGTCGTCGTCGGTCACACCGCGCTGCTTGAGCGCGTCACGCGCCGCCGCTGCTTCCGTGTTTTCCATGCCGCAGTCCTTTTCTCTGATTGAAGCCCGCCCCACGGATCGGGGCGGTGAGGTCCTCGCTCGTTTGCATCGGACTTCTTTCCGTGCCATCTGTGGGCCAATCTCTCTGCTCCGGGCCCCAGGGGGAGCCGGCAACGAGAGCTGACTTTGTCCATCTTCTCCGCGGTCCCGGCCACCCGTACCGGTCTCCAGCGTGAGCCGGCGTAGTGCAGGCGAGGTGAGCGCCCTGCCTGTACCGGGCTCGGTGGTGACCAGAGTTTCACCTCGTGCGGGAGGCAGGGGCGGCGTAGGGCGCCGATCGCGGGCTGCTGCTGGTCAGGGCTGACGCCGAGGTTGCGGGTGGGGGCGGCGTGAGGCGTGGGCTGGCCTGATTGGGGGTGACTCCCCCCAATCAGGCTGTTGTCCAGCCGGGTTGCGGTCAGACGAGGCCGGCGGCCTGGCGGAGGTTCTCGTGGATCTCCTCGCGGGTTGCCTCGCTGGCGTGGTCGGGGACGGGCACCCAGTCGGGCTTGCCGGGGTTTTCCTCAGACCACACCTTGGCGAACTTGGCGCGGACGTTCCTCTCAGTGGGCTGGAAGTACCCGCTGGTGGCGCGAGCGCCGCGCTTGGCCTGGATGTAGGCCATCTGACCGGTGTAGCCGTTACCGTATTCCTCTCCGGCGAAGCAGGAGGCCTGGGAGAGGTCCTTGGCGGAGTCGATGCGCTCGATGCTGGTCATGATATGGCTCCTTAGTGAGGTGGGGGCTTGGCCGAATGCCGTCCCCGCATTGGTATAATCATATCCCACCTGAGTGGGTTGTGCAAGGTCTTTTCGTTGGGATTTCGGGGTTTGGTGATCTAGGTGGTGGGTTCGGTCAGCGGGGGCCGATCCATCGGTGCATGGTTGCTCGGCTGACGCCGGCGTCGGTGGCGGCGTGGGAGACGGCCATGCCGGCGTTGACGGCTGCGATGGCGACGCCTCGGAGTCGTGCCTCGGCCTCGCTGGCGGCGACGCGGGCACGCAGTACCTCGTTGGCGGCGGCCCGGATGGTGCAGTCACCGAGGATGTAGCTCACGGCGCCGTCACTGGCGGCGGCCAGTCCGTCGGTGTCCTGCGGGTCGGGCCAGGCGGTCTCGATGGCGGCCCATGCGTCGAGGACTTTGCGGACGTGCTCATTGACGACGTCATCGTCGTCGTCAGCCAGGGGACCTAGGTACCCGAGGGCGGCCTGCCGGCGTGCGCCGGGGTCGTCGACGCCTGCGGTGGCGGCGTCTTCGGAACTGTCCTGGGTGTAGCCGAGGAAGCTTCTGGCCTGCTCGACGAGCGCTGTCACGTCCTGGTTGGTGAGCGTGCGGGGGTCGTCGGCGTCGATGAGGTCGGCGCCGTCCCAGTAGGCGCATGTGACACCCTCGTCGGTGTCTGTGATGACGATGCGGCGACCCTCTCGGGTCAGGGAGTGCTGGCTGCCTTTCTGGAGGGTCCACCACTGGACCTGGTCGATGGCGTCTGAGGTGACGGCCTCGGCCAGGGTGCGTGCGGTGAGGTTGTTCATCTGTGTCTCCTTGATTTGTCGTCGTCGGGGACCTCCCGACGACTTAAGTGTAACACAGTGCGACACTGAATGTAAATGGTTGCGACACTTGGGGGTGGAGTCATTTTGTCTTTGCCTGAGGGGTCGATGGTGGCCAGGGTTGTTGTGTCGCCCAGACGTGGGTGCGGTTCAGGCCGGCGCGGGCTAGGAGCTGGTTCTCGGTGGCGGCGATCTCCGTCTTGGTGGGGTTGGGGTCGGTGTGGGTGAGGGTGATGGTTTCGGTCAGGTCGGCTAGGGGTGGGGTGGGGACTCGCCAGCTGGTGTCGTGGGTGGGGTCTGCTCCGGTGTGGGTGAGGGTTTTGAGGGTGAGGGTGTAGGTCTCGGTGGGGGTGATCCATCCGCCTCCGGTGGTCTGCCCGTCCCGGTTGTAGGTCAGTGGGGCAGGGTGGGTGGTGTGGTGCCAGTTGAGGATGACGGGGTCGGGGATGATGAGTGCTTGGGGTTCGTGGAAGAATGCGTGGCGGATGGCCTCTAGGCGCTGGTCTGGTGGGATGAGGGCCATGAGGTTGTCCCAGGGCGGGGCGGGGTCCTCGATGCTGGTGCTGATGATGCTGGCTTGGCGGGCCCAGGTGTGGAGGCGGTAGTGGACCTCGTCGCCCCACAGCTGTCTTCGGGCCAGGGCGAGTGTGGTCATGAATGGGGTCAGCTCGGGTCCCCAGGGGATCGCCCGGCCTGGGATGTAGATGCAGGTGTGCTCGGTGACCTCAACCACGTCGTTGGCCTTCCATCACGCACTGTCTGCTGGCCTTGGGAACACAGCGCCTTCGTTGAGAGGATCGGTTCGCGTCGTCGTGAGCCGCGTACTGAAGAGGGGCGGCCCGCTGGTGTGCCGGGCCGCCTTCAATCGAAGATATCCTCAAAACCTCTAGGGTCCGGCGGGCATTCATGAAACGCTCGACCCCCGCGTGCGCGGGGCGGGCCCATCCGGACGGGATCAACGTTACCTGGCCTGGTCAGGGACTGTCGAGGTCCCGGCCTTACTTAGGGTCATCGCTCGACGCTCCCCTTCTTTGCGGCGCCAGGCGCCGATGCGAGCGTCGAGGGTCTGGCGGGTAATGCCCGCGGCTTGGGCGATGAAGGTCTTGGATGCGCCGGCGTTCACCGCCTGCGTTAGCAGATTGTCCAGCTGTTCACGGGCATCGGTGAGCCGCTCGGTGGTCTCAATGATGCGGTCCTCGTAGTCAGCGGCGACCATCATCGCGACCCACTTGTCTAGCTGCTTACGCTGGGCAGCGGTGAGGCTGATGGCGGTGTCCTCGATGTCGCCCCAGTCCCCGTCGGGAGAGTTGGTGGTGAAGCTGTCGATGACAGCCTCGACTCCGGCCGGCAGGTCAGCGTGCCAGCGGTAGCACAGCCGGGCGCCGGTATCGCCGGTGTGGGGGTCGCCGGTGTAGATCCAGACGCCGATGAGATCGTCCGGATCGTCGTCGTAGACGGGGATGTCCGTCTCGTCACGACCGGCGAGGATCCGATTAACAGTGACTTCCAGGCTGTTCTTGGCCTGGTCGTAGGCCTCCCGGCGGGCGGCGTCAGCTTTCAGGTCCAACGGGGTGACGTCGTCGAGGACGACGGCATCGGCGGAGCCGGTCAGCGCGCGCGCCAGGTCGTCATCATCGACGCCAGCCAATGGGTCAGCCTCGGCTATGGCGGCCAGGTCGGCGAGGAGGTCCTGACTACTGCGCCAGTAGCCGGCGGTGGTTGTGGCCACGTCGTGCCTCTCGGCCACCGCGCGCAGCGCGTCGGTCGCCTTCTCGGTGTCTAGCAGGTCGTCGACTGTAACCCGCTGCGACTGCCGATCCGTGTCCGTGTACTCGATGACTGTGGTGGAGTCCATGACGGCCTTCCTTCCTGCGGTGCTCCCTTAACACGCCCCAGTGTATGCCACTCATACACTCTGCGTCAAGTCATGTATGATTGTCATACGTTTGTGGTGGGTTGGCGTGGAGGTGCTGGGCGTGGATTACCGCAGGTGGGCCAGCGGGGCTGAGGTGTCGATCGCCTCGTGCAGGCTCTTCAGGTTGACGCCTCGTCTGGTGAGGTTGTCGATGGTGGCCACGAGATGCGGGAGAGAGCGTCCGAGGCGGTCGAGGCGCCATACGGCGAGGGTGTCGCCCTCGTTGAGCTCGTCCAGGGCCTGGTCGAGGCCGGGGCGGACGGACGGGGCGCCTGAAGCGGTGTCAGTTGTCGCTGAGACGGCGCTGCCCCTGACGCAACCACGACCACCACAGACGCCTCCATCAGCCCTTTGATATCTCTTGATGTCCC